>Ga0247837_1000872_pt1 | contig 64901 bp, 63 predicted proteins | sample LaCtaG_2_FD_187115 | JGI IMG/M metagenome (GOLD analysis project Ga0247837, IMG submission 187115) | Freshwater microbial communities from meromictic Lake La Cruz, Castile-La Mancha, Spain - LaCruzMarch2015_14.5m | ecosystem: Environmental > Aquatic > Freshwater > Lake | place: Spain: Castile-La... | reverse complement strand
AGGGAGTCTCTGCACAGACAGTAGTAGCGAACTCTTGCAGTGGAAACCTCACACAAGTTTTCACCGAATTCACTGAGTGGAGACGCTGGCGCGCTCCTGCAAGACTTGGATTTGATGTGGATGTGCTCTGTGAGGGACAGAAGGCGAATTCCTCACACAGACAGGCTCTGCATTACCTCAACCAATTTCTTCATGGACCGGGAAGGCTTGTTCAAGATCGGAACTTTGGAGTGATTTCAATGAGTCCACAACCTCAGTGGGGCTAAGAGTGCTTGGAATTACCACACTGGCTTCGCTTGTGGACAAACCTGGCTGACAGTCTCAGCGAAGCAGTGCTACACTACTACATAATCAGGAGCATACTAGGAGCCAGATTCTCTAGCATACTCCAACAGCAGGCTAGCAAATTCTTTTACTAGGAGCAGGGACGATACGATGCAGAAATTAGAAGAATGTGGTATTTTTTGGCTGAAAGTTCAAGAAGATGTAGTTACTTATATGAATGAATGCGACTGCGCACTTGTGAAAAGTACCAAGCCTGTAAAGAGACCTACTGCGCTCGACAGGCGTCTTGCTCGAAATTACCACTTATATTTTTTATTTAAAAAAAAAAACACTCTCGAAGCAGGGAATATGGCGGGTGCATCCGCTATTTGATTCCACTGTCCTAGTTGGGTCGACTGTTGTAGTGGCAGGAAATAAGTACTCGATCAAATGAGCGCGGCTTTTCTGAGAATGAAGAGATGGTAAGTAAGTAGGGTTTCTTTTAATAATGCAGATTAATTCCTGAATACTCGTGATTCGCATTGGGTCAGAAGTGAGAATTCGTGCAGCTTCGGCTACTACGGAGGTGTAAGGCTAGTAGTCATTACGATACATTTCAATACCTAAATTGGCTTTGTCTGGACGAGAGCAGTTTGGAGAAACTGAATGATTCCCCTGCATCTTTAAGTTCATGTAAACCTCTATTTCGAATATATCGACATCCTTGCATCCAAGCACATTCCACCTTCGCACCTTACAGTAAGACTGAATGTGCTGAAAGCTATGGAGGCAAGCATGTGCATGCAGTCCCAGTAGGTACTAACTGCTATTGCCTCGCAGTATGGAAACAGCTACTAATTCCGGACTGAGTCTCGAGCGACTAGTGCAGCGCCAGCTGAAAGGCAGCTCTCGGAACCCTGTGTACGCCCAGCAAGTCCCTATGTTTCGACTCAGTGCCCGAGCTGTTCGAGAGAGTCATCAGGCGAAAGCCAAACTGCCGTCCTCTGCCCTGTCCCACAGCGTTATAGTGGATGGGAGAACGCGAGGCTTCCGCACTTCTCGCTACCCACAGGTGAGTTTAACCCCAGAACTCGAGCAAAAGGTGACACTGTTAAGTGCGTACAAGGCGCTGGGAAGTCAGGGGGAGCGAAGTAAGGACAAGCCGGAGTGCAGGTGTGCAGTAAACCCCCCGCCTGTGAGACTTAGAGCCCACTTCAGGTCTGATGACTTCGACTTGAATGGCTTTCGAGAAGCGCTGCACATGGAAAGAAAGTGTCCGGACTGCCGCTCTACGACTTGCAAGTGTGTTAAGGTCGTGCGGGATGACTACTTGAGGAAAATTAGTCGCAGAATCAGCAAGACGAAGGCCAAAACAGGCAGCAAGTTGGGAAAGCCAGAGGACAAGTCCACATCCAGAGAGAAAAAAGCGACTACTTTGTCCACTAGACATGCAGCTGTGCGGCGCAGTCTCGACAGTTCGCCCAGTCCTCCGCCCGCTGTCCACTACTCCCGCTACAGCAACGAAGGCTTTGCTGCGCTTTCTGAAGTCCTACTAGTGTCGCAAGCGAACTTTAGTCAATGTCGCAAGAAGCGGCCTCAAGTGCTGAGCTACGCTCCGGAAGACTCTGAGGACTCGGAAGGACTGAATGAACGGGGAGACTTGGTGGACCTGATAGAAACAGTCTGCCAATAGTCCTAGGTAACAATATGCAATATGAAGGACAGCAACTGCTAGTGAGGGCGGCTAAAGACCCGTCCAACCCTCGAGCTTTGAAGCACTGGCAGCAACTGCGGCTGACACTCAGGGCAATTGTCCTCTTCAAGCACCCTGCAGTGGAAGTGGTTGTGGACCTGGATCAACTCGCTTGTGAGGTGGAAAACGCACCCTATGAACCGCAGAACTCCAGACGCACTGGGATTTCTTACGCTGTGTCTGACTACCGTCTGGTGCAAGGCTTGTTTAGTCGCATAGCGAGAGGCAGTGCTACGGATCTCAACGAGGTCGAGGCTTTGCTGGAGAAAAACGACTCTTTGGACACTCACGAAGAGGGGAACAGTCTTGTGAACCGCCGTTCAATGAGCGGCAAAACGCTGCTTTACGAAGCAGCGACTCAGGGCAATCTACCCGCAGTCCAATTACTACTGCGTCACGGGGCTGATGCTTCTCAACCGAGTGAAACAGGTGGTGAGATGGAGACCCCCTTAGAGGCGGCTTGTCGCTGGGGACATATCCAGGTGGCGGAGTTGCTGCTTATTCAGCACCAATGGACTAAGGAGGAACTGAAGGCTGCCCACAAAGCAACTCGCAATGCGGAGCTGAAGAGCGGCATACGTAGAGTGCTGGGCAAGGCTAAGCACTGGTGCTGCTGGAGATAGGCTCACTCTTATAGAAGAGTCTCTGTGCTCTATTGCTGTCCATGTCTTTCTCGGCTAATTCCTCTCCAATAATGACGGCAGCCCAATTCCACTTCCTGGTGTTGGTAGGACTGTTGAGTGTGTGCCAGGCCCAGCAAGGACCGTACGGCTATGTGTGGCGCGACACCTTCGCAGATCTGAGCAATTGGGTGCTTGCCGATGAGGACGGTGCAGCCACAGGCAACAACGAGTGGGAGTACTATACAAGTCGTCCGGAAAACGTGTTTCTGCAGGCGAATGGAGCAGAAGGGTCGCAGCTCGTCCTGCAAGCCCAGGCTGAGAGCTATAACGGCTACAGCTACACCTCAGGCAAAGTCTACTCCCAGCAGATGTTTGGACCCTATGGTTTCTTCAATGTCAGAGCCACTGTGCCGAAAGGGAATTGCCTGTGGCCTGCGATTTGGCTTCTTCCCATTAACTCCACTCCCTACGGCACCTGGGCAGCTTGTGGGGAAATCGACTTCATGGAGACTATTTGTGAAGACCCAAGCGCATACAGCACACTCCACTTCGGCGGGCCTTGGCCCAACAACGTGGAAGCCCCAGCCAACAACGTCTTCCCTATGACAGTGGACTGGTCCCAGCCGCATAACTTCGGAGTAGAGTGGCAGCCCACATACATTCGCTTCTGGTTCGACTCGGAAGTCGTCAATGGCAACATTGTGGGCGAGTCTTTCAACGAAGTGACCTCGGACCAGTGGTACAGCATGAACGCACAGGGCGTGCACTACCCGGGAACTGCGCCTTTCGATAGTCCTTTCAACATTGTCTTGAATGTGGCTCTAGGGGGCGGCTGGCCTAACTCAGTGGAGGGGTGCTGCAGCAGCGTAGCAGTGCCGGCGCAGATGGTGGTGGACTTCGTGGAGGTGTGGGAAATAGTGCTAAGCGAGAGCTAGGCTAGACCACGATTAGGCCTTCTGGAAGAGCGGGTGCGCTAGCACCTTAGGATGCTTGATAGACGGCGCTTGGCTCAGGAACACCTGTTCACTGCGCTCGTCCTGGGACTTTAGGACTGTCCGCTGGTCTGTCGTCAGGCCCAACGCCTTGCTCATTTCTCCTTCTGGCATACTCACTAAGTCTTGTATGAACTTGTCAAGGTACTCTTGCACCACAGGCAGCAACGGGTCTCCTACGTAGGTCATTTTGCCTTTCTTGATGCCTGCCAAAGCAGAGCCGAAAGCCTTCTTTAGTGTGGCTTCGTCACTCTTTGTAGCGTTTTCCTGGATCTGAGCAAGCGCCTTCTGCAGCAACTCCCGCAGCACGTTGTTGACATTGTCCTGCTCCATCTTTTCAGTGCCTCTGAGGATAGCGAGTGTGCGTTCGTACAAATGCTGCTTCAGCTTCGTGCGCTGCGTATCAACGTAAGAGTTGATCATGTCAGCCTTCATGCCTAGGTACTCCTGATGTAATCTCAAATAGTCGATCTGTCCAATAGGAGATTTCCGCTTTTCTTCAGCGCGAGTCTCTTCCAATTCGTACAGATTCGACAGCATTGAGTCCATGTCGTACTTTATCCACAGCAGTTTCCAAGGATTCGGTGTGATCAGGACTGTGCAGCGAGCGAAGTACATGCCTAAGGTGTAAATCCACACTTCCATGCCGAACATCATGTTCATGACGCAGTAGCCAAAGGCGTGGTTGTTGTGCGACCGCATGGAAATAGTGAAAATCAGTCCAATGAAGAAGTAGTTGAACCAGCGGCCGAACTCCTCAACAGATTGGTAGTGCGGAGAGACCATCTCCGGGCCCAGCAGTTCACACAGAGCACGGAACGTATCCTCACGTTGGATCATCAGTGGGTGGTGGATAGTGCAGTAGGGATGTTTGTACACTCCGTCTTTGGGCAAGTTTTCACTGTTCGCTTTCTTGAGAGTCAAAGCAGCGTCTGCTTCCAGCTTGAAGGCGGCCTTGGTGCGTTCTTGCAGTAGTGCAGAGGTCTGCTTGAGGAAGTCTGTGCTGAAGCTTCGGTGCAGACGAGGCGCTTTGCTCAGCAGCCGCAGCATTATAATGGCTGCAGTTCACCCCAAGCTACCTACTAGCCTGGCTTTCTGTCCCGTCACTGGCTTCTGAAGCGACTCAACTCCCTTCTTGCCTTTCCCGTGCTTCAGTCCAGCTAGCATTCGGCTTCTCTGTCTCTATTCCTTACGAAAGATTGCTTAAGAGGCAAGCCACTAGTGTAGCTGCTCCTACCAGTCCAGACTTTCCTTTGTTGGGAAGCAGGAGGGCTGTAGGGAGCACTCGCTCTTCAGGCAGCCAGTTCCACCGTTAGATTCAATGAGTCCTCCCTACCATTCACCGAAACTGCCCAAATTGACTATATCAAAGCTCACAACCTGCCTAAAAGACGCAACTTTGGCCAGTCAATTCACCCACGCAAATGCATAACGCAGTACAATTCATATTAAGGCAATTTGCAAAAATATGTAGAGCCGGCAACACTGCTTTAAAAGTCGAGGGACTTGCTCTCCAGCTCCCAGTAGGCCATCCGAAACCTTTCCAGCAGAACTGCCTCGAGGGAGGAACCCGCTTTTAGCGCTGCTCGCAGGATGATGCAGGTCCGAGCCGGGTCGTCCACTTCCTCCAAAAGTCTCAAGAAAATTCTCTGTTTGGTCCACTGCACCGGCACAAGTGAGTCAAAAACTGAAAGTCCGCACTCATCCTTCAGACCCAAATCTGCATAAACTAGCATCTTCTCAATAATCACTAGTTCCTGGTCACTTAGAGTCGCCACACAGTGCTGGAACAAAGTGCGTCCAAGCCCAGGGATAGGGTAGTTTACCAGCTGGGCTAAGCCCTGGTCGAGGAGGTAGTCGATTTGAGCGGCTTTGAAGTCCACAGAAACCTGGTTTTGCAGTAAGCGGAGGACATTGGTCTGCAGGGCTGTGCTTTCCACCCACATTTAGACTTATCAGGGGGAGCTTCTCCACTGAAATGGCAACTGGGGCCAGTGGCAAAGCAGTTCTCTCGTCTCTCTGAGGGGGAAACTGCCTGGAAAGAGCTGCAGTGGTGCTTAGTGGTTTTATTTCATATGAACTTGAACTTCAAAATCTTGCTTTGAGCGATATTTCTGAAGGTTCTAGCTGGGAAACCAGGAAAAAGGCAGAAACATAGTGAATTAACAGCGGCTAAAATCAAAAGTGAGTCAAATTTTACTAATTGCTCTAAGGCTACATATGCGGTAATATCTGCCATTGCTAGAGAATGAGTATGGACACCCTGCAGCCGCCAGTCTATTTTTGTTTGAGATTGGAAGCTATTTCCGGGCAAATAGTAGAAATCTGCCTAAAAGGGATTCGGATAAGCAAAATTTGTCCTTTCTAATGAAAATTGTTCGAAGTAGCAGAGAAATGCGAGGATTGTACAGGTTTTTACCAAGTTTCCCCCTAAATCCAAGTGAATTTCTGAAGGATTTCGAAAGTATTTAGACTTTCCCCTCTTATCTAGTGCTTTTTATGGCTCCAATTTCTTCTACTGCATTCCTCGACCTTTTCTCTGCTTATAGACTTCTGTGTTTACCTAGTTACTGCTATAGTGGGAAATATCGTCAATTCGTCCTCGGTTTGAGAGCATATAATGAATAGGGAGGGCGATATTGTAATCGTCTGGTGCCGGCGCTTGCGTGAACAGGCCGATTTCCTGCGGAAGACCTACCGGCTGGAAGAAGCGCAGCGGTATTTGCAGCAATGCCTGGATCTAATGATCTCTCAGATGGGTTCCTCAGAGCTGGAAGTGGGTTATTTGCTAGTTCAGCTGGGGAATGTGGCCTATGAGCGGGGTCGAGTGGGTGAAGCGGAAATGCACCACAGTGCAGGATTGGTGGTATTGAAAAAAGAACTGGACGCCCAGCACCCCGACCTCGCCAACTGCACCAACAACCTGGCCAACGACTACTTCAAGCAAGGCAAACTCGCAGAAGCGCTGCAGCTGCACCGCAGCGCCCACCACCTCTACACCAAGATATACAGGGGCGGCAGTGCAGTGCTGGCCAACTCTCTCAATAACCTCTCCAACGTATATATGGAACTGGGGGACTACAGCAAAGCACAGAAGTACCAGCGACGTGCACTGAGGATGCGAGTGAGAGTTTGTGAGAGTTCAGACCCAGCGCTGGGGAACTCCTATAACAACTTGGGCAATGTGCTTTTCCACCTGTGCAAGTATGAACGGGCGGCCTGGTGCTTGAGAAAAGCTCTGAAGGTGTATAGGATGTCGCTGCCTGAGGGACACTTAGAAGTAGGCAATGCTCGAAATAATTTAGGGACAGTGATGTTTTTACAAGGTAAGTTGGCGCAGGCTTTGAAATGTCATAGACAGGCTTTCTACATTCGGAAGGCCAACTTACCCCGCAACCACCCAGACTTAGCCAACTCTCTGAACAACTTGGGCAACGACTACCTAGCCATGAGTAACTACCCTCAAGCAGTGGCCTATCTCCAGCAAGCTGTGGCCCTATTCGGTGAAGTCCTACCAGCAGAGAGTCACCAACTGCTGACAGCGCAGCTTAACCTACAGCAAGCCTCTGAGCACCTGGAAGTATAGGTTAGAGCTGAGTCTCATCATCGAAGTCATTCACTATCTTCTTTGACTTCACCCAGGTCTTTTTCCGAATGTCGCGGATAGTGTAGGGAAGGAGCATGATAGCAGCTATCGCGTTGACTCCCATAAGGAAGTAAAAAACAACCGTCCAGCTGCTAATTGCGCCCATAATGAAGGTCCCGCAGGCCGCTCCGAAAGCTCCAGTGCCGTCCATTATGCCCGTGACAGTAGCCAGCGCCTCCGACTTGTTATCTGTGACCGAGTCGTTGCGAGCTAGGTCTGCCGCTCCCGCTCCCGATATGATGTTCGAGGCTGTGCTCACTGTGAGTCCGATGCCTGGGACGAGAATGAAGTAGATCCAAAAGATGTCGTGAGTGCCGAATTGGAAGCAAAAGAAGATAGGCAGGGCGAGGAGGAGCAACGGGGTCACCATCAGTACTCGAGAACCCAGCCGATCTGTCATCCAGCCCACTGGGCCACTGCCCGCTATCGCTCCTACGTCAAACATCGCAGACACGCAGGAAATCTCGAGGAAAGAGAGACCCACGTGGTTGTCTAGGTAGTACGGCAGCCAGAACATCATTCCGTAGTTGAGCATCTTGATGGCGGCGTAGTCCATAGAGTAGACAAAGACGCCAGGGAGCATCCAAGCCTGAATTACTGAGATGCCCTTCTTCCGTACCTGCGTGCCGTTAGCCTGTAAGGGCTGAAGCTCCTGCACTAGTGCTGCGGCTGAGTAAGACTTACGCTGGTTTTCGAACATTGCAGTGGACGGGTGATCAGGAATACAGAGCATGTAGACCAGTGCAATAAACACCATGAAGAGTGCAGCAGTCAAAGTGATGTACTCCCATTTCACTGAGCCATACAGCATCAAGCCTGAAAGTCCGTAACCCATTATGTCGCCTACAGAGGCATTGCAGGACCAACTGCCGATGACCTTGCCGTAGTCCTTCTTGGTAAAGTAATTCCCCATGACTGCTACAGTTCCCGCCCACACAGTTGCTTGGCAAAACCCGTTTACAGCCCAGCATACTACAAACGGCGCAATTGTCGTCACATCTCCCAGGCCTAACGCCATCGCTGCAAAGTACATGCACGCAGACACCAGCATTCCCAGCGGCATCACCACCCTCAGTCCGAACCTGTCCTCCACTGGTCCTGCCAAGTAGTTGCCCACTCCGTAACCGAACAGGAAAGTGAAGTCCAGCACTCCTAGCAACGTCTTATCGAAGCCCAGACTAGACTTCACCTTGGACTTGGTCTAAGTAGGGGCTACCATGGACCAGCACTGCATGCACATGTGACGCGCTGCCATGCACAGGAAGCTGATGATGTAGACCACTACTTGGAAGCGCTGCAGCCGCATTATTTTCCCGTAGACACATCGCAGCGCTATTTGAGGCAACAGACAGAGGAGATGATATGGCTAGTCTCCAGACAAGGGAGATGGTGGAGAAGATTTGGCCTTGTAGACAGTCTGGGAATTGGTCAGGAGAGCTGACTTATGCAAAAATTGAAGTCAGTTTAAGGTGAGATAGCTATATTAACATAGTTAGCATCGCGGTCAGAAGTCAGTTCACTGCAGGGAGCAATTGGGGAGACGGGGCATAGAGTCTAGACTAGGTGCTGCCTATGTGTGCCGCTGTTTACTGAAGCAAGGTTTCTAACTATATTTGCTATTTTCGGTGACTTTGTCTTCGCTGGTTTTTCGCAGACTCAAGAAAACTTGCGAAGCGACAGTGAAGGTCACTACTATAGCGAGAATGGGCTGAGTAGTAAAGACTGCCCAAATCACTCATATGCGAGTAATTCGCAGGATTAATCTGCGCAGCAGACTTTAAGCTCTCAGTGAATGCATGCCGGAAAGAACACTAGGCTGTGAAGGACTCAAGAACATATCCGGAATAGGAAGAATAGGAATAAAATAGGATGGCGACGTTCCCGCTGTTGGACCCTGCCGTGCCCTTTACACCTGACAGCGTGGCGCTACTTGACCAGCTGATGCAGGCGGTGAGTGGCTCAGACGCCCAGCAGCGTACTGCCGCCCTCGACATTCTCAGTCAACTCAAGGAGGCGGGCAACCTCTGGGTTCACGTCGACACAATCCTTCAACACACCCGCCTTTCCGACACCAAGTTCTTCGCACTTTCCGTCCTCGAAAACGTCGTCCAAAAGGCCTGGAATGCCATCGCCCCCGACCAGCGCGAAGCCCTCAAGAACTACGTGAGTAACCAAGTGATTTCCGCCTGCAGCGACCCCAACTCCTCTGGCTTCCTCAGCAAACTAAACGGCGTACTGGTGGAAATCGTCAAGCACGAGTGGACGAAGTCGTGGGTTTCCTTCATCCCGGAGATATGCGGAGCGGCCAAAACCTCACAGCCCCTGTGCGAAAACACTATGAATATCTTGAAGTTGCTATCGGAGGAAATCTTCGACAGCTCCTCCCGTCCATTGAGTTCGAAGCGGAGAGCGGAGTTGAAAGTTGCGATGACGAATGAGTTTTCGAAGATATATGAACTGTGCAATTGGGTCCTCAGCACTGCTATTATGCACTCTGGCGCCATTCAAAATTCGCTCATTCGAGCGACGCTCAGCACATTGGCCGCATTCCTAGACTGGATCCCCCCTGTGCATGTCTTTTCTGGGAATTTAACAGAGCTGCTAGTGAGCGGACTGCTCCCCCAGCCTCAGTTCCGCGCCCCCACACTAGACTGCCTCACAGAAATAGCAGGTGTAACACTCGATCTAACCCCTGACCACTCCGACTACTCCATGTACAGTTCCTTTGTGTTCACCCTCCTGACCACTGTCATGAACAAGCTGTCTGCAGTGTGTCCGCTCCCGCTGCAGGCCAGCGACTCAAGTGTGCGCGCAGTCAGTCAAAAACTCGCTCTCTTCCTCAGCGCCTACCTCCAAAGCCACTTGACGCTCCTAGAAGCCGCAGAAGCGAGGATGAGCAACACCGAAAACGGGCAACTATTGAGACAGCAGGTGACCCAGGCGTTCAGATATGAACTGTCCTTAACAGAAATAATGGAGGACGAAGGGTTCAAGATCTGCTGTGAGTTCTGGCTCTGGCTGGCGAAGAAACTGTACGAAGACCGGTTCCAGCGGAACGGAGGCCTGAAAACACTAATGCAGACTGAGGTATATGACCCTGCCCTGTCCCAACTCCGTCTTTTGCTAGTGATACGCACAGCCAAGCCCACTGAAGTATTGGTGTCGGTGGATGAACACGGCAATACGATGCGAGTCAACTTGGAAGACACAGAAGTCACGGCTTTGTACGAAGTGATGCGGGATACATTGGTGTATTTGACTCATTTGGACCCGAGTGATATGTATGACCGAATCACTTATCGGCTTTCCAAGCAAATGGACGGGTCGGAGTGGTCCTGGAAGAATATCTCCAGTCTTTCCTATGCGATTGGCTCGATTTCAGGGACGATGGCGGAAGATTTTGAGCGGAAATTCGTAGTTCAGGTTATAAAAGACCTGCTAGCTCTGTGCGAAGGCAAGCGTGGGAAGGAAAACAAAGCCGTGGTGGCCTCTAACATCATGTATGTGGTGATGCAGTACCCGCGCTTCCTCAAGAACCACTGGAACTTCCTCAAAACTGTGGTAAAGAAGCTGTTTGAGTTCATGCACGAGCCTCATCCCGGAATCAAGGACATGAGCTGCGAAACTCTGCTGCGAATAGCTCAGAAGTGCGGAATGGAGTTCGTGCGCATCCAATTGCAGCACGACCAGCGCGAGCCCTACCTTTACGAAATCGTCCGCGGCTTGGAAACCCACATCTGCGACCTGGAGAACCACCAGAAGTTCGTGTTCTATGAAGCACTGGGACAGATACTGAGCAATATGGAGGATGTGAAGGAGGTGACGTATGGCTTGGAAGCCTGTATGAACCTGGTTACAGCGGAGTGGACGAGGCTACTGCAGGGTCTGGCTGCTGCTTTTAATCAGCTAAGTGACGTGGAAGTGATGAAGAAAATAGCATTTGTGGTCAAGGCGAATCAGAGAGTGTGCACGACTTTGGGACACAACTACTACATCCAGCTGGGGAGAGTGTACAATGACTTGATGCAGCTCTATACCGCGTATTCGCAGTTTCTGGGCAGCGAGCTTGCTACGAGAGGGAAAGTCATAGTGTCCCATGCCTACTTCAAGTCAGCAAGAGCGGTGAGACGGGAAATCCTGAGTCTGCTGCAGACTTATGTAGCCGTGTGTCAAGCGCCCTCAATCCTGGTGGAGCACTTCGTGCCCAACATCATGCAAACCATCCTTAGCGACTTTATCTCCTCCGCTGAGGAAACCAGAGAAGCAGAAGTCATTTCTCTGACTACAGAATGCACAGCGAAGCTCAAAGACCAACTCATGGTATATGGGGAAATGCTGCTTGGTCCCTTCCTGGACACTATCTTGGGCATGATTGCGAGGGACTTCCATGCCTATCCGGAGCACCGCAGCAACTTCTTCGACTATGTGAAGGCCTTGAGTCTGCACTGCTTCCAAGCGCTGCTGCAGTTGCCTGTGGAACGCTTCAAAATCATGCTGGACTCCATTCTATGGGCTGCGAGACACCAACACCCTGGCATGGCCGAAACCGGACTGATAACGATGACGGCTCTGCTCGAAAACCTGCAGAAAACAGGGCTGGCAGGTAGCTTCTACCAGCACTTCTACCTGTACATCCTCGGGGAAGTGTTTGCCATGATGACCGACGGCGTGCATCTCTCCAACTTCAAGCACCACTGCCACATCCTCAGACACCTCTTCCAGCTAGTGGAGGAAAATGCACTGCCCGCAGCTCTGCAGGAAGGCAGCGGCAACAAGGAATTCGTCCTCAATCACCTCGCCCAGCTTTTCTCCGTCAACTTCACCAACATGAACCGAGTCCAGGTGGAAGGCATCCTGCTGGGCATGTTTAACAAGTGCAGGGAGAAGGAGCGGTTCAAGCAGGGCATGCGGGACTTCTTGATTTCGTGCAAGGAGGTGGCGAATGACAATGAAGCGCTGTATGCGGAGGAGCGGCAGAGCGAGTTGGAGCAGGCGAGGGAGCTGGACAGACAGCGCAGACTGCAGGTGCCGGGATTGATGCCTCAGTACTAGACTTAACAGATAGTTACCCCCTATGTATGACGGTGAATATTCCTTGCCCTGCAACTTAGTCCTTTCTGTGACCACGACATGGAAATAGTCGGCGTTCATTCGCTGGCAAGGCTTTAAAGCAACTGCGGGTATGAATGTACTAAGTATTTATATACCTGTTGTTACTCAGCTGCTATGGTGATTTATCACCCTCGAATATATTCTATTGAAGTTTCCAGTCCTTTCAGACTAATACGAATAAAGCATAGAAAGCGACATCAACATTTCTAAATGTCTGTCCATATCTCCTCCCAGAAAGTACAAAACTGTAGACATATGGCTGAGTACAAGCGAGCCTGGCTGGAAGTGCTGAAGTACCTGGAGCCCAACGAACTGCTTTCCACTGAGTTAGTGTCTCGGAGTCTGCGCGCTTTCTGCTCTGCAAACGAAGTGTGGGCCTTGCATATACGCGAAGCCGGTCCCTTCCCTACCAGCATCAAAGCCCTGTGTCGCGATTTACTGCCTACTCCCACCTTTCTAGCCTATTTTAAGTACTCCGACCTTACGATAGTGGACCTGCGCACCTCTCTCCACTGTACAGAAGCTGAAAAGTCCCTTTCATCCCAGTTCCTATGGAGCCTGGGTGTCACTGCCTAGGTGCTGTACTGTAGGGGAATTGCAAAGAAGGATTGCCAGTGCAACTACGTTTCCTCTGCTTTCCTCATTGATATCGGGACTTTTGAAGTGCAGCAGCTGGGGGATACAGAACCAGGGCAGGGGCTGGAGTAGTCTACTGCAAGGATCAGGTGTATGTGTTCGGGGGAGACAATGAAAATAAGCAGGGGGCGGAGTTCGGAAATCTGCGGGAATGCGAGAAATTGGTAATTACTGAGGGCATTTGGAGGGATTTGCCGGACATGGCCAGCGCTAGGCGCTCTTTTACTCCTTTCCTGCTGAAGGACAAAATCTACATCACAGGGGGCGGTGGCGCTAGCGACCTTGTGGAGGTTTTCAACCTAAATAACGACAGTTTCCTCCCTTCCCCCTTCTCAATTCCCTTCACAGACCATCTAGCGACCTGTCTGGTCTTCGGGGCGCAACTGGTAGTGCTGGGTGACGAGGAACTCGTGGTGCAGCACCTTGCCAGTGGAGTGCACTTAGCAAAGAAGCAAATTGGCACGACTTATTGGTACAGTCCGGGCGGCACTGTCACTTTCCGTGGAGAAGTCTACTTTTCTCCGTACTATTGGCCGGATGTCTTCAAAACTGGCTCCGATCTCAATATTATCTTGGTTGATGTTCAGCTTTAGCAGTTAATTAGCACGTAGGACGGGGACTGCAGCTGTTTCCAGGCGTGTGGGTCTCTCGCGCAAGATGGCTACCAGGTGAAGAAATGAAATTGTGGTTGCTAGGTCTCAGCCTGCTGGTGGCAGGGCCAGTGCTTGCGGCAGAGTACGCGGTCTTGGTCGCAGGGTCCAATGGCTACTGGAATTACAGACACCAGGCAGATGTCTGCCATGCCTATCATGTCCTCATCAACCACGGCTTCAACCCGGATAACATCATCGTCTTTTCCTACGATGACGTGCCTACTGCCCCTCTGAACCCCTTCCCAGGCACTCTCTACAACGCTCCAGGCACTAACCCCAAAGAATACAACGCGGGCTGTGTCAAGGACTACACCGGTTCCGCCGTCAATACCAACAACTTCCTCGCTGTTCTCACTGGCAACAAGACCGGAATCACCGGAGGCAATGGCAAGGTCCTGACCAGTGGGCCTGACGATAACGTATTTATCAACTTTGTGGACCATGGAGCTCCAGGCCTCATTGCTTTCCCCGTGACTTACCTATACGCGGACCAGCTGAATACCGCTTTGACCTATATGAATGTCAATAACATGTATAGCAAGTTGGTGTTCTACTTGGAAGCCTGTGAGTCTGGGTCGATGTTCAGCACTCTGTTGCCTTCGAATACTCATGTGTTCGCAACTACTGCCACGAATACATCAGTGTCCTCTTGGGGGACATACTGCCCTCCGGACTCTGTGGTGAATGGGAAGAACCTGCTGACTTGCTTGGGAGATCTCTACAGTGTGAACTGGATGCAGGACAGTGATGCAGCCGACTTCACAGTGGAGACGCTGCAGGAACAGTTTGTGAAGGTGCGCACTCTGACAACTCAGAGCCCGGTGGAGCAGTACGGAGATATGAGTTTCAGCTCTGACACTCTCGATCAGTTCCAAGGCGCAGGGTCCACCCCCTCCTCAGTCCCTGATTCTGACAACAACCAGAACTGGGAAGCGCACCTCGTTAAGCTGCAATTCCTGCAGAACCTGGCCCAGACCAACCCTACTCAGGAGAACCAACAAGCCTACGCCCAGGAACAAGCCTTCCACGCCCAAACTTCCAACAACTTCTACTCCTTCTCCCTCGTCCTCGACCCAGCGAATCAGTTCCAGTTGATGACGGCTCAGAAAGCGCCGCAGGACTACCAGTGTCTGAGAGGAGCAGTGGACGCCTATGAAGCGGCCTGTGGTCCTCTGGGCGAGTTCGGACTCAAGTTTGTGCAGGTGTTGGTGAACGCCTGCGAGTCTGGGTTCCAGCAGACTGCCGTTTCTGCGGCGCTCAGTCAGTCCTGCTCTCAGGTGCTTTATGAGTAAGTAACCGAGAGTAGCCTTATCTGGCACAGAGAGGCTGATTGGAGTATAGAGAAGAAAGAGTCGATGTTAGATAGGTTCGCGACGATTTGAAATTGCATACTGCTAGTATTAATGGCGAAGCTATGGATGCTTTTCGGTCTCTTGGCAGTGGTGAAAGGACTGCCCGGATTCCTCTTCCTGCCCCAAGTGACGCCCTACATTCCCATCCACGACACCTTTGGCGACTCCTTCTTCGCAGCCTTCCTGAGCACTTTGGTGATTGAAGCCAGAGACAAGACCTTCGTTTTGACAGCTATGCTGGCGGCTACTAAGATGCGGACTGCTGTAGCGGTGGGGTCGCTTTGCTCCATGGCCTTTTTGACTGTCGTGGACAGCCTGATCGGGTACATCTTTGTGCCGCTGATTGAGGAGGGCTGGGTGAACTGGGCTGCTGTGATTGCGTACTTGGTCTTTTGCTGGCTATATATCAAGGACGCCTGGATCAACGATCCTAAAGACATGCCTGACAGTTTGCGAACTCAAGAAGACCAAGCCTCTACCTCATCCTTAAATCCCCTGCGAGAACCTCTACTGGACTCCAAGCAGTTCGAACCCACCCCTCCAGGCCTGCTAGCTGCCCCTACAGACGAGAAAAGCCCGGAAGCTGCCGCCGAGGAAAGATCTGTCCGCAGACGCCGCTGGTTCAACCTTTTCATCAAGTCTGCCATCTTGATGTTCCTAGGCGAGTGGAGTGATGCAACGATGGTGTCCACCAGCGAAATCGCTCAAAAGAACACGTTCTGGGGCGTGTTTTGCGGCTGTTTGCTGGCGTACTGCATAACTACCACAGTGGCGGTGTTCGCAGGCCGCTGGCTAGGCAGCAAGATGAAGTACCGGTACTTGCTGGTGCTCACAGCCTTCGTCTTCCTCCTTTTCGCAGTCTTTACGGTCTTCTATTAAGTAGGAAGGCAGCACATGTGCTTACATTGGCGGAACTCACTTCCTACATAGCTGTTAGGCTGTGCATTACTAGTCTTTACAAAGTGCCGAGTAACTGCTCCAGCATCTTCGAAGCAGCCGAAATCACAGACTCGATGCAGGCCACCTTGGCACCCAGACTGGCGATGTGCTCGTCCTTGGACTGGACACTGGCCTGCGGCACAGCACTTTGCAAGTAGGCCTGCACCTGTGCCTTCACTCTAGCTTTCGAGGCTCTTTTAGCCTTAGCAGCTTTCTGCAGCTTGCGTTTCGACATCGTGAGTTTGCCTCTTACTCGGAAATGGCCCTTGGGCGAAGGCAGGTCGCCCGAAGCCGTGGAGTCAGATAGAGCTCCGTTGGCGTCACTGTGCACTGCCTCCGGACCTGAACACAGCATTTCCACCTTGTCCTTCGCCTGTATCGCTGGCCTGTCACTTCCCACTCGCGCTAGCATTATATAATATCACCATTTTAACGGCTTTCAGACTTGGTGGCCTGCCGAAGGCCTGGCAAGTTAGCTAGACGAAGGGAGCGTAGTTGTACTCGGCCTTGTTGTGCATAATGAGAGTGCCGTCCACGAAGTAGAAGCTGTCGCTCTTGGTTTCCCAGGGACTAGCGATCATCTCCTGCTCCTGCACTGGATCCAGCGGGGGCAGTTCGTATATAATTTCCCAGTTGTTGACACTGTTGGGGATGCAGAAGTCCAGGTTGAAGTCGAAGCTCTTGAGAAGGGTGGAGCCGAAATAGTGGCGCTCAATCATGCGAAAATTGCGCACCTCCTTCGGCCCTACCTTGAACTGCAGCGTACTGCCCAGAGCCCTGAGTTTGAGGAAGTCCGGTCCGAAGTGATAGCGAATTTGCCGGACTTCCTCCTCGCCCGGCACAGGCTCGTCATCCGCCTCTCGCTTTACCTCAAACAGCACCAAGCCTGAGTCCATATCCCTCACACGGAAGTAGAGAAACTCCACGCCGTACTCGTTGGCGGTGAGCGGACACATGAAATCGGTGGTGGCTTCTGTCAGTGCAAGGACTTGGTCGATAGTCACCGCGCTCACCATTACTATCTTGCATTGTCCTAGTGCTGGCGCTAGTCTCAGTCCTAGCTGTAGGACTGTCTGTGTGGGTGCAGCGGGCCTAATGTCGTGGTGCCTATAAAGATGAGCTTTCAAACCACGGACTCGAAGAAGGAAGAGTTCCGCAAGTACTTGGAAAAGAGCGGAGTCATCGACCAGCTCACTAGAGTCCTGGTGGGGCTGTATGAAGAGCCAGAGAAGCCGGCCAATGCAATTGAGTAACGTCCACTCAGCTTCATCAAGAAGTACCTGGGCGCGCCTAGTGATGTCGATGTGGAGACACTCAGAGCTGAGCACGAAGCCCTGAAGGAGCGAAACGCAGAGTTGGAAAGACAAGTCGAGGAACTGCGTCGTGAGCTGGAAACGCTGAGACCGTCTGACGACTAGACCTAAGCGGAGTAGTTAAGATTGGCCTGCTCCTGCAATGCCGGACGTAGACCTTGGCATTGTTGCGGTGCACTTAAAGCGTTATTCCCGCCTACATGCAGACTGCCGTCAACATAGCACTGGGCCAGTTCCTCGCAAAGTACGTCTTCACTGTTGAAGTTCATCTTGCGAGAGTGAATCTGCATTATGCGAATTTCTCATTAGGTATTGGAAACTTAAGTTTGCGGTCCAGCCGCTCCGAGCGCAGCAAAACAGGGTCCAGTTATCAAGCCTATTAGTCGCTGCTACGACTTTAATTTCATCATAGCTATTAAAGCTCTCCATAAGCGTTGGACTTCTTGCCTCTCTGAGTCAGCGTCATGTTTGCGCGCCCACAGCATCCAGCTCATCAATGAAGATGATGGTTGGGCTTTCCTTCGCCAGTTCTGATGAACGTTTGGACGGTTGGGTCGACTAGTTTAAAGAAAGCGGCTTTGGTCTGAGCGACACAGGCACAGCAGTGTCCCCTGTGCCTAGAGAACCGTGCATTAGCAGTCCTTTGGGCGGCTTAATGTCAATCTTCTGGTGAGTCATCGGCAGCACTATGATTAGCTCCTTGATCTGCTTGTCTATTCCTCCAATGTCGCCGTATTCTACGCTTGACCGCTCGTCCAGCTCCATAGTTTTCACTCTCAGGTTGTATTCTGTTGGTATCAAGGATCAAGTAAGTGACCTTCTTGACCTCACCAACTCCCCTGGCCTGAATTTGCTTACATCCACCAGTCCAGGCACAGGCAGAAACACGAGCTGTCTCGTGCTAGTTTTGATTGAAGCAGTCTCCAAAGGCGGCTTTTCCACTTCGTTGTCATCAGCGTCATCCTGCAACTGCAGCACTTTAATGACATTGTTCACAAGGTAGGGCAGTTGTTTGTTCATTTTCAGGTTGAGTTTATTTGGGTTTGGTGACGCTTGGAGTCTTGCTTCATATGTGTAAGTTTCCGTCTAGCATTTTGGTGCGGCCGGTGACTTCTGATGTTGGTGAGGTTGGAGACGTCCGCGTCCATTATAAGGCCCGGGCCACACACAGAGTAATAATGAAGACAAATGCAAGCAGCGCCACGGTGGAAGTGAAGACTTGGAGTCGAGACTCTCACGACTTATACGACTACGAGAACACCAACACAGCGGTAGTGAACTACGAAGTAGCAGTGCCAGGCCAGTTGGTGCGCAACCACGACATAGTGCGCTTCCTCACTGGGGACGAGACGCAGGGGAGTGAGGATGTGGGACTCGTGGAAATGATGTGGAACCAGACGATGTGCTATGTGAAGCCCAGTAGGAGTGAATTGTGGGAGGTGGTGAGTCAAATGCCCGGCAGGTCTTTGCGACTAGTGAAGGACATGCAGCTGAAACTGGGACGAGTGCGGTACACTGTGAAGGAAGTGACGGTCACAGCAGGCAACTACGAGGCCTGCGACACTGACAGTTCCGAAGAAGAAACCCCCGCTCCAGACCTAACAGAAGCCACCTGTCGCGTTTGCTACGACAAGGAAAGCGACCGGCACAACCCTCTCCTGTCCCACTGTAAGTGCGACGGCAGTGTGAAGTATACTCACTTGCTGTGTCTCAAGCAGTGGCTGCGCAGTAAAGTAGTGACGAAGACCACAGACACATCCATCACATACCAGTGGAAGTGCTTGGAGTGTGAAATTTGCAAGACGGAACTGCCGCTCACGCTGCGGGACCGCGGAATACACTTTTCCCTCTTTGATGTGGACCGGCCTCAAAGTCCTCACTTAGTACTTGAGTCCTTTCCGTCTGAGCGAAGTGCGACCAAAAGCATGCACGTGATCTTCATTGAGATCAAGTCTGAAGTAAAGCTGGGCAGAGGACACGAAAGTGACGTCCGCATTAACGACATCAGCGTATCCCGCCTGCACGCAATCATCAAGTACGAAGACGGACTGTTCCGTTTGGAAGACAACAACAGCAAGTTCGGGACTTTGGTGCAAGTGCTGGCTCCCCTGCATGTCGTAGGCTCTGTGGCGCTGCAGGCCGGCAGATCTCTCATCCGTGTGGAGTGCAAGGACCGAGCGGAAGGACTGAGAAACGGCTGGCGCGAGGTGCCCAGCTCTTAGATACCTCAATGAGAGGGTCCAGTCTAGTATGGACTTCTGATAGTCTGTATTGCAGTATGTCGAGGCAGTGGCAGCTGTTACTGTCCATGCTACTACGTTAGCAGTGCACTTACACACTCTAGTTGGATTGGAAAGCCTTTCTCTGAAGCAGTCAAAACGGCTCTACTGTGCCAATCGGCCTCTTTCGCCCTAACGGAGCGTTGTTACCTACCAAAAGAGAGCAGTGACCAATAGGGCTAATAATGTCCTCGACCTCCACAGAAGACACACCCCCGTCCAGCAATCTACTGAGCCTGAACAACCCCGACTTCTACTCAGTGGAACTGCAGGTCTTGGAGCAGCTCAAAACCCGTCTGGGGCAAAACTCTATCGCTGACGTATGTCGCGACCTTTGCATAGACCAGTACGACTTCAAAGACCGTTGGAGTGGGCTGCTGCGCACTAACGACCCTGGCGGCCTGCTCGAGAAAATCGCCAAAGTGAGGAAACATATGGGACAGAAAAGTGTATCGGAAATGGCAGCTGAACTGGGGTATACGCATAGTACTGTGAGGGCGATTGTGCTTAAACTAAAGGTCCGGCCTGAGGACGCACACAGTAGGACGAAGGTCAACTTAGCGCATCGCTTGATGCCGAACTGCGGAGGGTCGCTGCAAATGGCCAGGGCTCAGCTGGAAGGGCGCCAGTCCACGCACAGAGCGAAGAGACAGCGCAGTTCCGACTCAGACTCGAGTGAAGCCTCTGATACTTCGGACGAAGAGTTCTGCACACGCACCTCTCGGCCCAAAGCTGCTAAGGCATCTCATGCAAAGCCTCACCAGGTGAAAGTGGAAAAGGTGTCTGGAGTGCAAAGTGACAGTCCAGCGCCCCGACCAGTAAAACGCGAGCCCACAACAGCTGAGCAACTCCTCGACATGGTGAACGACCTGGACCCTAGACTGTTAGAGGAACTGCAGGACTACATACCAGCCCGACTGCAACTCCTAGTGCTGTTCGACCTGAGCGAAAGCACTGACTTGAAACAGGCCTGTGACCGCAGGAAAGTGGACTTCGCCGTGATGTCCCGCCTGTGGCAAACTGTGCTCAGTTGTCCCAAGTCTCAGCTGGAAGCCCTCATCTACTGCTTGTTTGTGCTGAGACGCTTAGGCTATGGCACCTCAGTGTTAAGCGAGTTTCTAGGACAGCCAGAGGCTATCATTCGCACCTGCATCCGCAACCTGTGGCTGGACCTAGACCCACGACACGGCTTCAGCTTCGACGTGGCGACTTGTATGGTCAGACAAGAACCACTCACCATCACCCGCATGGCAGAACTGTGCAATGTCCCAATCAACATTGCAAGACTGTTGATAAGGAGAGCTGGTCAAGGCAAGGCTGTGTTGACGGCTATGCAGGAGGTGCTGGATGAGAAGAGGGCGGGAGAGCGGGTGGTGTGGCTGTTTGAGCGAGGACTGAGTTTGGGAGTGATTTGCGCAGCTTTGGATTTGAAGGAACGAGTAGTGGCGCAGGCCTGGCCGAATGAGCAGTCTAGCTAACAGGGCTAAGCCTCATTTCTCTCTATTGTCACTAGTGTCTCTTCCACCTCATACTGCGGCCTCTATAGTCACTGGCGTTAGGAAATAGTCCAAGTCATCTTAGCCATAATGCATATATCAGCGTGGAGTGTGCCTATCGAGCCGCACATCGTACGAGCAGAGCTGTGGCCGCAGTCCCTGACCACTGTGAGTTACCAACTGGAGGCCAAGCACTACCTGCCCCGACTCACCGTGGCCTCCGACGTACTGCATGACATTAGACGAAGGACCCGACTGAAGAAGCTAGACACAGGGTACTTACAGGCATATCACCAGGAAGCAGCGGACTTCACTGTGGAAGAGCTACAGTGGCTGGTTCCCCCTACAGCTGACCTCCTGGTTTTATTGCAACCCAAGTCACTGCTCACCACTACAGACCTGACACAGGCTCGAGAGAGTATCCTGGACTGCTCTGCCTCCTGTCACACCCCGAAAGTCACTGACTGCTTCCGATTTGTGGCTGCGTACTGTGCGGAGGGCGAGGCACTGCGCTTGCAGTTGGCAGTCACCTACCCTCTTTGCACTTTCCAACTGCGGAGACTGGAAAAGCGCCTCAAAGTGGTCAATTGCCCCTTAGCTCAAGAACTGTGCAGACAAGACCAGGACCACTTCCGCTCAGGCTTCTTGACTATGGACGCAAATCACCGTTTATTGCCTGTAAAGGCAGGGGACCGAGCAGCTCAGAGCTTCCCTCTTGTAGGAATTTGGGTGACTGGAGCCACGGTATGAGTTCTATCTAGGTCTGGGGATGAAAGCGAAGGGTTGATCTGGGCGGCCTGCGTCCGCTACCTGATTTCTCCGATGGTTGCACAGCGGCTTTCATCAGGAGATTCTCAGTTCCTATTGGTGAAATTCCCCAAGGTTCAGTTCGCAGAGGTGTCTATCCAGCCAGGCGCCCGCTGGGAAGCCCAGGAATTCAGTTCTCTCGTGACCAGCTCAGCCCGAGACCTGGAGTTAGAGTTCCTCCGCAGTGCCCCTGATTCCTTGCACGACCTAGCCACCGCTCAGTTCCCTGACTTCTCAGAAAGCAGTTCCAACTCAACTTTGGACATTCACTATGTCAGCGAAGACGAAAAGAGCCAAAGTCAGGGGAAGAAATCAGCTCTCGCCTCACTGGAAGTCTCCCCTATTCCCAGAGGCAAAGGACAGATGCTGACTCGTACTAGCCGCATCGCTACTGCTGCTAGTTCGCAGGAAGGACGTCAGTATGAGATATACGACAGCTCCCTGGACTCTAGCGGATAACCCTAGATAGCATGGAGAACAGTCATACCAGGTTAGCAATGCCTATCTTCTTCTTGACTGCTGGGGTCTGCGAGTGGCTGTAAATCCTGAGATGGGTGGAAGGTCGCAAGAAGTGGCGTAGCTTCGGAGGCTGAAATAGCGGCGTAAGCACCCCTTCATTGGCAGAAGTCGAAGGGCGAACCGGCTCTTTGGAAGGCGTCAAGTTCCGAGGGTCTTGAAAAGTCCGTCTTTGAGGCAGAATGGGGAACACTTCTCGGACTACTCCGATAGACGTGCAGGGACGAGTGGGCTCGCAGTGCACTTGAGGGTCCTGAAGTGGGCGACTTGCAACTTCACCAAGACTTGTATCCAACAGACACCTCACAGTGGGCTTCGGCCGGCCAATAGATTGAGAACGGCGGTTATTAGCAGGTGCTTCTAGCACAGTGATTTGCACCGCCTTAGCCAGGACCGTGGGTCGCTTTGGTGTGTCCAAGTCCGCCTCCAGTATGGGTTCGGGACGATACATGAGGACTTTGGGCATTGGGAAAGCACTGGGTTCCTCCTTAATAGACCTAGCCAGAGTGAACTCAGTGGCGAGTTCCTCTAGGGAGATGTCCTCTGTTCGGTTGCGATCTGGCAGCATTTTCCTCACTTCGTCAATGCTGGGTCGAAGTGCAGGCTGCTTTTCCAGCATTCTGAAGATGAAAGAGGAGAGTCGCTCACTGTAGCCGTTTGGCAGTGCCTTGGGCTCACTGCCCACAATAGCATTCCCAAGCACTATGAGATTCTCCCCGTGAAAGGGCATATGAAAAGTGGTCAGTTGATACAGCACACAGCCCAAAGCCCATATATCCACCTTAAAGTCATAGGCAGTTCGAAGCACTAACTCTGGCGCTAGGAAGAGCGGAGTGCCGATATGAGTCAAATGCAAGGCCAGGTCTTTCGCGAACTTCGACGCTCCCAAATCTGCCAGCTTCACACGCCAATTTTTAGTTAAAAGCACATTCATTGTCTTTATATCGCGGTGCAGAATACCTCTTTGGTGCAAATAGGCCACCGCAGAGACCAGCTCACTGGCGTATTTCCACACCTCTCGCTCAGGGAAGTGACGTCGCTTTTCCTTCTGCACTCCTATGAGCTGGTGCAGGTCTCCTCCCTCTGCGTACTCCATAACGATGTAGAGACTTCCGCGCTCTGTGAAGCTGCCGTGGTACTTGATTATGTTGGGGTGGGAGAGTTGACGCAGGATCTGCACTTCCTTGAGCGCTTCCTTCTGCAGCTTCGCATTCAGCATTGGAATTTGCTTGAGCACAACTAGTCCCCCGTCCTGCTTTTTCCGGGCTTTGAAGACTACGCCGTAGCTGCCCCGCCCCAGCTCACCCTTCAGTGCGAAGTCTGAGAGCTGTAGAGTCATCCACTAGGATTACCAACCTGTGGGAAATATGCCAACTGCAATACACCTATTCTGCAACGTTCTCATACTTGCAGGTCTTAGCAGAGGGGAGATACAGCAACTAGGACTTTTACTAGTGTCTGCAGAGGCATACAAATTCGAACAATAACTGCGGATATATGCTAAGGCATCCACAGTGACCCTTCTAACAACTAGCAGCCCAGCCCACATTACTAAATCGTCTCAACAGGCGAGTCCACTGCCGCCAGCTGTCTCCTCCTCGTGCTGATGAGTTGCTCCAAGTCAAAGCCACACTCTCTCATCACAGCGGGCACCGAGTCCAGTCCTTGCTTCCTGGCCCTGCCGCTGAGTTTGATGAGAGGGGTGAGGTCTTGACTGTTGGCCAACTCTTGAATTGTGATGACTGTCTCAGTGACGTAGCTTTTGATGCCGCTGAGGACGCGACTCAGCACTTCGCAAGCTTCTTGGACCCTTGCGAAGTTGTCCTCTGCGGTTTTCTCAAGTTTGCGGTAGTCGATGGTTCGCAGGTCGGAACTTTGAGGGGAAGGGAAGGTCTGGAGAGGGAAAGTGCGGGCGAGTGGGAGGAAGCGGGCCACTGCAGGCGCCAATTCCTGCAAGTGCCTGACTCCATAGTCCAGGAAGTCCGTTAGTTCCAGCCAACTGTGGTACACTATCACTTCCCCCTGCACCAACTTCTTCTCATTGAGGATCACTCCCGGCAAACAGTCCGCAAACTGCACTTCCAGCAGCGCCACTTTCCCTTCCCTCCTCGCCAACAACAGCACTACAAAAGCCAACAAGCCCAGCGCCAGCGACCTCCTCGGCCAGTCACACAGTCCCGTCACTACTTCGAATTTGTCCACAACGATGTCAATTGACTCCTTCAGACTCTGCACCATGAGCAGGACTCGCTCCACATCTGCGTAGAAGTCGTCCAAAGGCTTGATGGAGGTGCGGGTGAGGGTCAGGTGGAAGCTGGGCAGAGCGACCTTGCTGTCTCTGCAGCCCATTACGAGCCTAGCCAGTGCTTAGTCATAAAAGAGAGTGACTTCGGACCGGTGGATCAGGTTCGAACCGTCGTAAAAGAGCGTCTCGATGACAAGGTTGCCGGAAAGGACTTCAGGCGCCAGCATGTTTTCAGGCTTCTCAGCAGAGATGGTCTGCTCCCAGGTGTTGGTGCTGTTGGGAATGACGAAGCCGAAGTGAAAGACCCACTCCTCAATCACCTGTCCCAGCAGTAGTATCTTCTGCTTCAAGTGGAAGTCGGCAATCGCCCGCTGGGAGGAAAAGACAATTTCCCTAGCCACTGCGGAGCACTGCAGGATGGTGCGGGGCAGGTGGGCGACCATGGGCTCGTGCAAGTTCCATTGGCCGCTGTTCGCCCACACGAGTTGGCCTGTTTCTGCGTCTTTCATCTTGATTGAGTTGATGCTGAAGCCACTTAAAGCTGTCTGGGCCATATTTGTAGGAAGACTCACTGGTGCAAGGAGTTGCCACAGAGAGCCTCGTTGCCTTCACTGCAAATGGTAAATCCGCAGAAGGCAGATTTCATGTGAAGTCCAATGAAGTGCTGTTTGCATACTCTGTTATCATTAAATTACTACCAGTGTGGCCCATCCTTTCCCTAGTCCATAGCAGTATTAGTGCTATCTGTTCTTCTCAGCTGACTTGAAGGCTATCAACGTCACGACTCCCATCAGCACCTCTAGCGCTATGAACACAAGCACAATTGCATTAGTTATCACATCCGCAGTGAGTCTGCATAGTCCTCACACATATGTCTGCAACTTGATGTAGTATACCGCCCCCAGCACTGCTGGGACTGTCAGCAGTACGAACCAGATCATCTTCCTCACAGTCTCCGTTTTATTGGCTACAGAGCCTGTCTAGTGCGTACCCAGGAATAGCCTTGAGAACTGGTAAGCAGCGTAGAAGAAGACTCCTGCAATTTCAGCTCCCAAGGTAGTGCCGTGGTATTGGAGCGTGGAGCCTTTGTACACGAACAGCATCAAAGCCACGAGGAAGTGGAAAAACAGGTAGCGCTCGTCTAGGAACAACAGGATTTGAAGAGGGAGAGAGGCTCGCGGGCGCTCTTGCAGCATCTTTATTGACCAACACAGAGAGAGGAGCTGGGAAGTGCACCAAGTCTGCCTTTAACTCTGAGGACCGCACAGCCTTCGTCGAAATAATACGAAATCTCTTGTATCGAGTTGGGCATTCAGGTAGCTGTTTTACCATGTGGAACTAGGTTGCGATCCACTCTCCGATTTGGCGTTTGCGAGGACTAACACTCCATCGACGTAATCAAAGATGACGTCAGTGGACCTCACCTCTCCCGACAACTACGTGCTCTACTGCTCTTCCTTCAGCCTGGGCAGCACTCAGTCCAAGGCAAACACACTGCAGCTCGCGCCTTTCCTCAGCCGGCTGCTCTCAGTCCAAGGCGAAGTCTGGATTGCGCGACTTCAACAAACCTTGGAGTTCCTCAACATCCAACTCGACTACCCGGCTCTCCACCTAATGACAGAGCTTTGGCTGTCTCTGTACAGGACGCATTATTCAGTGGAAGGGGATCAGTACTGGGCGCAGTTCATGGAAGAGTTGCAGTTACAAGATGTCTTGACTCCGCAACATCCAGACATGGCCATACTGCAGCAGTTCGTGGCGGAGTTTCTGCAGGCTGCTGCAAGCTGCTGGAGTGACAGCTTGGTGGACCTGGACACACTGCACTTCAGTCTGCCCAGTTCACAAGCACCAGTCGTACAGCCACTGCTGTTGGCGAAGGAAGTGGAAACTCGCTTTTCGGAGCAGATCTACAGAGTGCTGCAGCGAGTTACGACGCCCTTCGAAGCTCTCTTCGGAACCGAGTTACTCGGGAAGTTGACAGGCTGCGCTACCAGACTGTCTCACGGAGTGGCTTCGAGCTTCCAAGTCACCAAAGACTTCGTGACTCAAATCGTGGAGTTCCGGCCTACCAGTTCCAACCTGAATGTGCGCGTAATCCAGCCCTCCCGTCTCTTCTACGAGCGCGCCCTGGAAGTGTGGGTGGAGCTGGGAGACAACACCACCCTGCAGCCCTACCTAGCGCACATCAGAGAGGGTCTGGGCAGTGCCTGGAAGGAGTCGCTGCTCAAGCCGGCGCTGCACTTCTTCAGAGTGGCGAAGGAAGAGTGGGATTCGTGCAGTGAAGGGGGTGCTGACCTGTTTCTAACCCGCATTCGATCCAGGATGTTTGCCTCGTGGCATGCATCTATTGTGGAGAACTCGCAAGGCCTGGGCACACATATGCAGCTCAAAAAGTGAGAATACCTAATCTCGTTGCCTTAGCCACTTTCCCATTAATCTGCATCATTTATTCCATAAAATGTCCGGAAGTCCGCAGAAAGCCTCGAAAAAGCCTAGAAAGAAAGCCATTGAGCCGCCCCTCACCCTGAAGTCGAGACTGGTCCTGCTCAGCAAGGACCGACAGGAGCTCTACCACACCTGGCTTTCCAACCAAAATCGCCACCTGCTCTCCGAGGTCCTAGAAGTGCCTCGTATGCTGCCGATTTCTACCGAGCACAGCGATGTGCGCGAAATGAAAGCCGCTTTCGAGGGCGTGCAGGAGCTAAGCCGAGGACAAGACGTGGACTGTCCTGAGCCCAGGCTAATGACAGTGCTGAGCACTGCCTCCAGTCTGCCCTGGCCGCTCACAGCCCCTGCAGGCTTTGGTCCTAGGTAGCTTTGCCATAATAGGCACAGAAACTAGGGGCTCAGCGAGAAGTCGGCTCCATTATGAAATTAGGCTTGCTAAATTGGTAGGAAGGAATAGGCCCTGTGGAAAGGACCGACTAGGTGGCTTTCTAGGACTGCCACTGCCTCTCCGAAGCCTTTCCCTGCGATTTCCCTCGCAATTAACCCACTTTGGCCCGCTTCTTCCGCTAGTTCCTCCATCCTTTCGCCAGTCTTTCCCACCCGGACTGCTAAGTCTTGAATGACTTTCCTACGTCTGGCAATGCACACTTCCATTATTCTGTCCGCAAATACCAGAGGGACTAGACTCAGTGCCTTTCCAGCCTCCCTGAGTTGTCTGGTATTGAAGGCTTTATTGAATTTCAAGCGAGAAACTACGCCTGAACCCGCGGAATTCACAGCTGAAAGGAGCGCCTCTTGTTCAGAAGCCGAGAAAGGCAGTTGCAGCTGCGAAACTATCCCAGAAGTCAGTAATTCGCTTGTGAGAGAGTCGGAATCGCCTGCCAACAAGCGAAATAAATTGTCTTTTCTTAGCTTTTGCATGTGGTAGCAGCAAAGAAGTACCAGGAATTCCCCCTCTGCCAGTGAATCAGGCCGAAACTCTCTAAGAACTTCCAGTGCTTCAGCGGGATTTTGCACTTCGCAGACTTTCTCTATGAGTTCCAGCAGAGAAATGGAGCCAGAGGGAGAAGATAACGACCGCAAGAAGCCAGGGAGCAGCTGAGCGACTGGCAGTGGGTAGGGCTGGGCTGTAAATACATTCAGAGTTCTTGAAATTAGCAGACTTCCAGGGAACTTCGCACTTTGAGCGCTGCATAGTCCTTTTAGAAAACTCAGAAGTGCGGAATTGGCCTCTTGTCTTTCCTTTTCATCGAAATGTTGGATCACAAATGTGTCCATACTGAGCGGCAATGCCCCTGCCTGTCTTTGTTCTTGGTCACTTTGGTCCTTCCTGTGCATTAACTCCAGAAACAGACTTTGCACTCTGTGAGGGTCCCAAGGGGTGCATTTCTGTATACTATTGGCCTGCAGGAACCTTCGAAGTTGGCTGTTTTCTTGGATATCTCTCAATTCTTGCCTTTCACTGTACAGGCCTTCGACTTCCACAAGCTCCGGCAGGTCCTCGATTTCCACGAAAACAGGCGCAAAGGCGAAATCAGCCTCTTCAATTGGAGCACTAATAGGCGTTTCTGACACTGTTGTTTCCTCTGGAACTGCTGTTTCCTTCTCAGTATAGTCAGATTCGGGCAAGATTTCCCCAGTCTCTGCGATACTGCTGATGATTTCGCTGTTCGACCTGGTCTGAATCCAAAGGACTGTCTCAAGTAAGGCTTTAAATCGCTCAGCTAGCCCAGAACCGGTATCTGCTTCCTTCAAGACCTGCATTCTTCGTTCCAAGCCTTCAATCACGCCCATTACATTGGTGAATTTCTGCTCCAACAGGTGGATATGCTCCAAAGTGAGGTGGCCAGGGGTGTCTTTAGTCCTCAAGTGGTACATTTGCTTCTGAAAGCCTGCAGCCCTGCCCTTCACTATGTACAACTTGAAGCTAACCTGAGTCTCCGCACTCAGTCTCGCCTTTGCAGTGGCCTCAGCAAGTCTGTAGCCCTGGCTTTCGACCAGTTCCTGCCACTGCTGCAGTTCCTCAGCCCGGCTTTTCCTGTAAGCCTTTTCTTCCCCTGTATATTCTGAGAACTGGGGCTGCGGAGAGCTTTTGAACGCTTCCAGGTCCTTTTCCAAGCGGTCTAAGCTGCTTTCCGCACTATTCCTCGCTAGGATAAAGTCCCCTTCCAAGGAGTCAATTTCACACAGTAGCGACTCAATAGCGGCTTCCAAGTCCCTCAGCGGCTCAGAGGTCCGAGCACTCTCAGAGAACTCTAACACACTCTGCAGGATCTGTGCGGACTGCAAGGGAAGCCCGGGCTGCGCGGGAAGGGTCAGCTCTCCCCCACAGCAGGCATTGCCCATGTTGTAATACACCCGCTTGCAAGAATAGGCCGATTTATACTGTATTCTGAGTGTTGGCTTTGAGAGTCTGTGAGAAGGATAGAGGAATTAGTAGTGAAAGGCAGTCGATAGGAAGACACAGGGAAAGCAAGGTTTCTGCATATGCAAGTAGTTGGTATTTCTCTCTGCCTATATCCCTTTCCCACTGCTCTCTTGGTGTGAGGTTAGGCGATACAGACTGTTAGCTTTCCCTTCCACCAGACCTCTCCCACTCTCTACGAATTTCCGACTAAAACAGCCTACCGATAAACAGAATTCTTTCAAATAGCAGGCAGAGCAGTTAAAAGAGAGCCTGCTAGCTACAAAGGGGAGTGATGCGCCATTAGCAGCTTTGACTTAGCTCTCGCCTTGGCCGGCCGAATGCCTGCTTTAGGAGTCTCAACCGTGAAATTCACCTTTTTTCTCACACTTTCCCTCGCCGCCGTCTTGCGCAGTATCGGGGCAGTAGGCGCTTGCGCGAGGCCTGGCCTGGGAGCGCCTGAGTCCAAGCTGATCAGGTGCGAGCTGCTGGAGACTAGTAGAGAAGGACTTAGATCGGAGCTGGAGTGTGTACCGAGGAGGGAGTGGGAACTGCTTTTCAAGGGTTTGGAGCCCAGAGTGCGGAGCCGCAGGTGAGGACGAGCTTGGATTCGAAGAGACACCTTGGATAAGTTGGAAAGGTTCGGCTGCAAGTCACTATCAGAGTCCATATAATTAGGACTCGGACATTTTGAGGTCGGGGCACTGGAGAGAGCAATGAAAACGCATGTGGAGGAAGAGGCTGCGCATAGTTCCGCCTGAAACGCCCATTTCAGTGATATTATCATTGCGAGAAAGAGGGAAAGGACACATTTCCCAGACTTGACGTGCTATTTGCTGCTAAATTTGAGTGAATATTCTCTTGGAAAATGCATCTTTTCAGTATTTCCCATACTTCCTGAACATGGGTACATTTGAAGTTTTAATACGGGTATATTAGCAGTTCTCCCTGGCAGAGCTGCTAGCGGAAGTATCTGCCCATGTATCTAGCTTAGGACTTGCCGAACTGCGGGAACTTCTCCTTGATCACTGAAAACTTGGCATCTCCGCCTGTGATTCTGCCAATAACGGCCTCCACTCCAGCCTGAGTCAGCGCCCCTGTGTGTCTCACGAAGCGGTTCTTTGTGCCATGCTTGATATAGACCACCGTAGGTGCTGAAACACCCTCTAGTGGGGTCAGGAAGTTTCTGTGTTCCTTCACATCCAGCCACATGAAGGCCACATCCACGCCTCTGCCCGTAATTTGACTGGTGAACTTCCCTTGCAGTGCTTTGAACAGTGTGACTTGGTCGGAGTTGATGCTGCCGTTAGAGAGGAAAACTGCACATATGAGTCCTTCCTTGCCGAAACAGATGTCGGAGGCAGAGGCCGCCGTTAGCTCGGGTACTGGGTCGCTACGCCACGGCTTGGGAGTGGCGGGCGTCCCATCAGCCGCTCCCACGATGAACACCTCAGAGTATATGTTCAGGAACTCGAAAATGGGCCGGTACTTCATTTCTCCCTGAAAGACTTGCGGCTTGGAGTCAAGCGATTTGACGAGGATGAGTTTGGGGAAAGAGGTGATTTTGTACTTGCTGACGATGGCGGATTGGTCGTTGCGGACTAGGCCGAAGTCGAGTGTGTCGGAAAGGACATTGCTGAGGGCTTTGTAGATAGTCGGAGTGCCGGACTTTTCAGTGAATAGCAGGACTTTGGGAGTGCCGGTCTTGGTCTCGAGAAAGAGCTTTATTGAGTCTGTGGTGACTTCTGATACCTTTGGAGAGAGGTAATTCGCAAGCTTGTTTGTAATGGCTTTGGCCGTCTTTTCTCCCTCATACTCATATATGGGTCCTGGCAGAGGCGGGTATATCTTCAGGACTGGGAAAGTGCGAATGTCCTGCGTCTCACAAAGGCCTTCGTTTTCGTCGCAGTTAACTGCGCCTATGACGAAAGCGCCTTGCCAGTCCTTGGCCAGGGTGTTTAGTTCTTCCACGAAGTGATGGGATTTTTCGTCGTGCTCCCTGTAGAAGTGGACGACGGCGGCCAGTTTGGAGCGCTGCTTGCTGACTTGCTTGTCAAAGTTGAACGCATTGAGAGAATGCACACTTGTGCGCTGGAAGTCGTACACGAGTGCAGACACGAGCAGAGCAGGCAGCAAACACACGTGTAGCAGCGACATTTAATATGGGACCTGCCTTACTAGCTCAGCGTTCTACTCGCCACTGCATCAGCGCCAGGTCATGTCCACCCGCAGTCAGGAGGAATTCGTCATTCAGTGTCCACACTGCATTAGCGATCTCCAGTGAATGGGCCTTGTAGGAGCGGGGCAGTGACCCTGCCACACAGGGGTATGGGTATAGGTCTAGCAAGCCCCAGGCTGTTCCCACTGCTAGCAGAGTTCCGGAGTGGGATCTATTGACAGCTGTTACTAACTGTGGGTCCGACATCTGCAAAATCCCACTCACAGCCTGGCCAATGGGTGAGGTCCAGGTCGCCCACTGGTCTTCTCCCAACTCTGTAGTCTCGAAGAAGTCCTTCTCCGCTATCTTCAAATACTTAAGAGACTGCTCCTGGGAACATACTCTCAGTTGGGAGTTGTCCAGACACCAATCTATCGACACCACCGGACTTTCGTAGTACACGTCAAAGGTATGCACCAATACATACTCAGCAAAGGCTGAGTAGACAGACACTTGTCCTGCGAAGTTCCCTGCGGCGAGGAAATGTCCCTGAGGAGAGTACTGCAGATACCGAATCCAAGTCCGGGAATCAAGTATCGTAAACATGACATTTTCCAGTTCTCTATTGTCACGTATAGTGACGTGCCCGTCATTGTGCCCCACAGCCACATGTCCAGTGGGACTTATGCTGATCGCTCGCGATTGCTGACTAGAAGGCAGCAGTGAACTGCGGTGGGCTGCGTTCTTCACTGCCAGGACTTCAATTGTGGTGGTAGAGAGGCAGCGACGTTGGTGCAAGTCCCACACTTTCATCTTGTTGTCATCCCCTGTGGATATCAGTAGATTCGGCCGTTGAGTGTCTTGGGCGATGCTCCACACCTCGCCTTCATTGTGAGATTCCATCATAATCCGCTGAGATGTGCCATTCAGTTCTATGATGAATCCGTCTCTTGTCGAGAATAGTATACAGCTGCCCTGTATATCGATAGACCGGGGCCAATCACTGACTTCCACTACTCTCAATTTCCTCAAGGCATAGTCCAGCAAATGCAACTTGCAGTCCTGTCCCCCTGTTACTATCATGTCTGAGGATACCGCCAAGGCGTGGATTTCCTGAGAATTGGGCAGAATCTGATGAGATCTGGACATGCGGCCGTTGTCCCACAGGTACAGTTTCCCATTGTGACCCCCAGTTATGCAGAGTCCAGAAGCCAGCCACTGCACAGTGCTCATTGCACACTCATTGCCATCTGAGCCAAACTGTCCCTTTTCCCTGGAAAAGTTGCTTCCTTGTTTGGTCCAAAAGAACAGATGCGAAATGCCCACAGAGCAGAAGGAGTCCTTGGGCCCGAAGGCCAGGCTATAGATATGGCCCAAGTAGCCCTTTTCCACATAGATCAATTCCCCTTTCTTCATCTCAAACACTCGCACTATCTGGTCCGCACTCAAGTCCACACAGGCCAACAGATGCGACTTTTGGGAGAAACTCAGTACTGCCACTCCTTTCGCACCTTCCCCCAGGGACAATTGGTGCAAAGGAGCTACTAAATCTGCCACCCGCCATACACAAACAAGTGGATTCGTGCCCACTTCCCCCGTAGCGATCATGTCTCTTTGTGCGTTTACTGTAAGTGCAAGCACATCGTCACTATGGCCGACTGCCTGGCCAAGGAAGCCGCCGCCTGCATATCTCTGCGTGTTTTCCCTCTTATGTAGCAGAACCACCAACGACCCACAAGGATAAACAATTTCATCCTGTAAGTAAAAGGAGTTCTGTCTGGAAGCGTAGCATTGGTAGCCGTAGACATAGTCAAGGCGGAGACGAGGACTGAACAGGTCTTTAGGCGAAGTGCAGCCTGCGGCGCTGTAGGCTTTTCGCATGTCTGAAAGACGTCCTGGCCTGTTGAACTCGCGAGAGAAGTAGTCCAACACTTCGCCTCTGCGGTCGAATCTCACTAATATCTCATCCTTCTTGACGATGACGGTATAACTTCTCTTGAGTGGCGGGTCGTCTGTTTTGCCACTGGTAGGAGTGCCACGGTCTGCATGAGTCTTGCTATTTTCCACAGGGTGGGGAACAACGCTCGTTTTGCTGGAGTTAAAATTTGGCTTTGTGCACCCGCAGCCCATTATTGCGAAGGATGGGTGTATTTGCGGTTTTTTCACATCGATGTCGAGGGAAGGCTAGAGAGGCTGTGAGGAATAGAAGGAGAGGGGAAAACACTATTTGCTGCAGTTCTAAGAGTGCTCGGACTGGTTTGAGGCTTGAACGGCCTGATATTACACTAGCGGTTTTCTATTACTGGACATAGACAGTTCGCTCGAACTCTACTCCCTAGCGCACATCCTTTCCCTAGCCCACTGGTCGCCAATCCATCTTACCCTAACGTCTGTAATGGACAAATACCGCAAAGTGAAGATCGTAGGCAAGGGCAGCTTCGGCTACGCTATGCTGGTGCAAGCCGTAAGTGACCGGAAGCTTTACGTCATGAAGGTTATTGATGTGTCTCGCATGGACCGCAAGCAGAAAGAAGAAGCATTGAACGAAGTCCACGTTCTGAAATCAATGCGTCACCCCTACATCGTGACCTACCGAGAAAGCTTCATGAACAAAAGTCTCCTCTGCATCGTCATGGACTATGCAGACGGCGGCGACATGTACGGCAAAATCGCCAAGCAGAAAACAGCTGGCAGAGGCTTCAGTGAAAACCAAATTTTGGACTGGTTCGTGCAGATCTGCCTGGCTATGAAGCATATTCATGACCGCAGGATACTGCACAGAGACTTAAAGACGCAGAATATCTTCCTTACGTCGAAGGGGGAAGTGAAGGTGGGAGACTTCGGAATTGCGAGAGTTCTGCAGAGCACTTATGACTGTGCGCAGACTGCTATTGGCACTCCTTACTACCTCTCTCCTGAAATCTGCCAGGAAAAGCCCTACAACCAGAAATCCGACATTTGGAGTCTGGGCTGCATTTTGTACGAAATGACCACGCTGAGACATGCCTTCGACTCAAACAACATGAAGGGACTTGTGCTAAAGATCCTCAGAGGCTCCTATCCCCCGATCCCTTCCTGTTACTCAGACAACCTCACCTCTCTGTTGGCGGAAATGCTACAACGAGACCCAGCTCGACGTCCCTCAATCAAGAAGATTCTCGAAAAGGATTTCCTGAACGAGCGAATTGCGTCCTTGCTGTCTCATACAGTGGCTAAGCACGAACTTGCAAAGAGTCTGCAGAAGAGTCAGGAAGGACTTCCCCCTGTTGTTACTGACCGGCCACCCACTAGCCCTGCTCCTGAAGACAGCAAGTCTCCCCTCATGCGAGCTGCCACTCCCGACAGTGCGCGTCCAAGAAGCCGGGCGCAGACCCCCTCCGAAGAGAGCAAGGGCGCAGACGAAGACTACAACGAGGTAATAATCCAATCCCTTCAGGACTGTCTCAATCGCAAGCCAGGCTCTGACGATAGTTACTTCGAAGAAAAGCCGGAAGACCGAGTTTATGAACGGTTCCTAACGCCAGACGGACCGCTGCCAGGGATCGGAGGGAGGGACTCAATTTATGCACGCATTGAAGCGCTGAGAATGTACTTAGAGCAACAACTTGGCATTGAGGAGTTCCGTGAGGCGTACACCTGCATGATGGACTCCGACGACGTGGACAGTGAAGTTCTGCAGCGCATTCTCGGTCCGAAGAAGCTGAAGTATGTGTCAGTAATCGCGCAGATGATAGTGTGCGAGGAGGAGTGCTACTCTAACTCCTAGGTAGTAAGCAGTCCTGCAGCTGTTAATACTCAAATGGCACTCAGCATCTTTAGAGCTCACCGCAAGACGGAGTTTTGGTCGGCACGCACTCCTGCTAATCTGGGGCCCGGGTCCTACGCGGGGTCTCAGGTGGCTTCAGCTCGCGATACAGCAGTTAAATTCGCTGTGAAGAGTGAGCGAGCTGTTTCCTCAGGCCCAGCGGATAGAGGCTTTTCCCTCAATGACAGCTTCCCAGGCCCTGGCACGTACTCGCAGGAGGTCAAGCAGAAGGACAGTAGCAGCAGAGCGGGGTCCAGCAGCTTTGCCAACAGACAAAGACGTCTGGCGCCCAATGCTCCCGGAGCCACAGTGTTCTGCTACCCCTCCTCCTTCACTAACCCAGGCCCGGGACACTACGGCACTCCAGAGAGAAGACCTGTGACTCGAGCTCCGCCCAGACGACAGAACTCCATACATGCAGACTCCACCCCTGCTTCCATTCCACTGCCACCCAGGAAGAATGAACCTGGGGACTCAGACCTGGGCCCTGGCTCCTACAACCCTGCTAATGAGGCTGTCAAGCACTCAGCCAACTCCACTAACTTCTCACGCTCCAAGTGTACGAGGAAGCTCTGGGAAGCCACGAATACCCAGGCGAACCCCTATCCGCCGAGGGAGAACCCGGGTCCTGGGCACTACGAATTCAGCCCGCAGCAGACTGAAGGAGAAATACAAGGCAACTCCAGCTTCCTTTCCAAGGTGAAAATGGCTCATGAAGCGAATGTGCCAGAAGAAAAGCGGTTCCCAGGCCCTGGAACTTACGAAATCCATGGTCATGGGGCAGTTCCCACAGGCAGACAGCCTGGCTTTGGCACTGGACAGGAGAGGGGTGAGGCCTGGTCCCACGACATGATTCTACCCTACACCCGGCCTGAAAGAGCCTTTGTACCCGGCGTGGGCTCCTACACGCTGGACGAGGCTGCCAGGCACAAGGAAGAAATGAAGAAAAAGGCACTCAGCTACGAGGAAAGTGAAGCCGCTCCGCCCGGGTTCCTATCATCAGAAGGCAGAGACTGCTTAGCAGAGGCGAGACAGGACTCCATGCCCGGCCCTGGCACCTACGAAGCTCCCTCTTTTCTGCTCCAGCAGAAGTACGCGCCCCACATCATCACCGGGGAAGGGAAGTTCCTGTCGAATGAACAGCGCTTCGTAGGCCTGTTTGAACCTAAAGAAGGACCGAGTCCGGGCCAGTATCAAAGCACGAAGTCGGTGGAGTCCACTGCAGTCGGACAGCCGAATTTCAAAAGCAGGTCTGAAAGGTTTGTCCCGCTCACTCGCGAAAACCCGAATGTGGCAGTAGTGGGCCTGCAGATCCGTCCTCCAGTCGGCGAATACAACCTCATGTAACTCCCACACAGTCGCAAATGGACGCCCAAGGAAAACCGTGCCCGGGACTACCGGTCCATTTCGAAGAAACTCAGCTTTGAAACCTCTGCTGAGCGCTTCAGTCGCAATGAGGCGTTCCCTGGACATCGTACGAATAGCACTCCGGGCCCAGGCCATTATCGACGAGCGCAGTCTCACCAGCCTACGGCCAAGCCTGTGATCCTCAAGGCGCAACGGTTCGCTGGGCCTGGCGACTACAAGGGCCAGAAAAAGGCGAACCCGGAAGTGGGGCCTGGACACTACAACGTGGAAAGTACATTCGTGAAGAAAAGCTTCAATATGACGATAGAGGCGGCGGAACTAGACAAGCCCAAGCCTTGGACTTAATGTGACTTTTCACTCCAACGCTGCAGGTTGAGACTCACTTCGTAGAGCCGCCGACACCACCGCTTCGCCTTCCTGTGCTTGACCAGTCTCCAGAGACTCGTGACTTTGAGGACTGCAAGCACTGCCAAGAGAGTGCAGTGCTTGCGTAGCAGTTTGTACCTGCGCCAGCACTGGTTGTCAGTCCTGCCTGCCAGGAACCCCGCAACTCTCGACCACTTCTTGCCCAAAGCCAGCACGAGCATGCACAGTTTCCAGTCTTCAGTCCGCTCCCACTCATGTGTGCGCAGAGATGGATTGAGCACGTTGCAGTAGCGCTCTCGGCACTGGATATCCGTCCTGCCCTTCACATGCTCCGAAATACTGACCCAGTTACTTGTGCTGTAGACTTTGACTGCCAGGGCCAGGCGGAAGTCTTCCTCCCAGGTCCACTTCCCTCGCTTGATTGCAGGGCTGAGTGTCTTCATCCAGCGATGATAGCATTGGCTATTGGATTTCGCTTCTAGGGAGTTCGCAACTTCCTGCCAACTGTTAGTGCCAAAGCGCTGGACTGCCTTAGCAAGCTGCTCGTCCTCTGGCTTCGCCCAGACCAGTTTGTGAGTGAACTGAGCAGAACGAGCATTTGTGTGAAACGTCCGGAAACAGGTAATTGGGCAAAGGCTGACTTTCGTCCCTATGGCTTGCCAAGCATTGCCCAGAGACTCGTGCAATTTCGCGATTTGCTCTGCCTTGTTTGGCACTGTGAAGGGCTCTTTGGTCGCACTTTCCTTGCCTTCTTTCTTCACATGGGCTAGAAGCTTAAAGCAGACATCTGCCTGTAGAGGAGGTCTTCGCTTGCGCCTTTTTATGCGCTTGTCGCCTTTGGGCGCAGTGGCAACTTTCCGTCTGATGGAGCTGAGACACTTGAGTCGATACGCAATGTCCTCCAGCGTCTTCCGCATCAGACTTTGGTAGTCTCTATTCGCATTGAGCGCATCGAATAGCAGCACCAGTTGCCCTTCCATATTACCACAGTCCCAGCTGAAAGTGAAGATGTAGACACCATTGCCAGGAGCCGCCAAAATGGTCCGACTAGTGTAAACATTGGCAGAGACATGGGGAGCTTCAGCCTGCCAATACTGTTCGGAGACAGGTCCCCGCGCACTAGTGAGGGAAGTTGGGAGGAGGAGCCCTTCCAACTCAGTCTGCAGAGTGTCCTAACTGAGCTTTACTCCGCTCTCTGTTCCGCTCGTCACTCTTTGAAGACTCAGTATAGCGCCCTACAGCTCCGCAGGGACGAGTACCAAGCAGAGCGCAAGCTGCGCTGGCTGAACTTCCAGCTGGAAAAGGTGCGCTGGCAGGAAAGTCAACAGTTAGCAGCGGAAATGTTCGTGTCGGAAGCTGAGGTGGTGGAGTTGGATGTGGGCGGAGGACTGCAGGTGGCTATAACGATAGCAGTGCTATGCAAGTTCCCGGAATCTCGCTTGGCTGCGCTGGTCCGAGATCCGCTTTATCACAAGGGAAGGGTCTTTGTGGACAGAGACCCAGGTCCCTTCCTCGAAGTCCTGCACTACCTGAGGACAGGCCAGCTGCGAGAAGGACTGCACCCCCTGCAGCGCTCCGACTTCGAGCGAGAACTCACTTACTGGGAACTTCCCTTCGCCTCAGAGTCCTCCCTGTCTGTCCCTGAGACCTTCGACTCTGCCTGGTGCGCGCCTACTCTGTGTCTGGAAAGCTCCAATCAGACTGTGAGAAAGAAGCAGAATTCGCATGGAATCGTACTGGCCTGCAGGCCACTTTCAGCTGACCACCCCAGCATTGAGTTCCAGGTCGAAACCAGTGACAGTGAATTGAAGCTGTTCCTAGGACTCGTGGACCGGAAGGAGTACTCCTCAGCCTACCTGACTTCATTGCAATGGCGGGAAGCTCCAAGCAGTTACCACTGGAACGTGCAAAGACATGAACTGGTGAAGACGGATAGCAGCGGTGCCTTCACTACTCATAGTCACTACGGCTGTGCTTGTGAAGCAGGCCCGAAGTGTTCTCTTGGAATCGTGTTTGACCCACGTTTGCGCACTCTGTCTTTCTCGAAAAACCGCATTTCGCAGGGAACTGCGTTCACTGAAGTGCCGGAGGGACTGTTTCCTGTGGTGGATTTGTGGTTTGAAGCCGGGACTGTGGCGATTCTGCAGCCACTGCGGAGCGAAACAGACAGCACTGCCGAAAGCTCGCTTAGTCAAATAACAAAATGACTGATATACTTCTTAAGATCTCTATGTCCCAATCATCCATAGAATCGATTTCGCGCTTTGAGACAAAAGGCCTTGTTGCTGTATCGGAAAGCTGGAAGTGCTAATAAGCGCAATACAGTTTGAATACTAGTGCGGCTCCTCCTGCACCTTTTTTGCACATATATTAGCCAATTTACGCTTCTATGCAGCTTTAGTGAGACTGAAGCATCCCAAAACGAAATGGGTGTCGCAGGAAAGATGCCTTTCTCCCATAACGACAAGCCTCTTCCTGCTTCACCCTACTTCTAACAGCTTTCCCCTTAACTCTCATAAGAAAGAACCGGCTGTCCCAAAGGATTTCAAAGCAGCTAACTATCCAACTCAGAATAGTAATAATGACCTCTACATCTGGCAGATTCCGCAAGTTCTTGAAGGAACTGGTACTGGCTACTCAGGGCTTGGTGAAGAGTTTGGCAGCAACGGCGATAGACGCGAGCAGTGCAGCTGCAGCCCTGAGGACATTAGCAGCACTGATGAAGCAAGAGTTCGAGCAGGACTACTTGGAACTGGCGTGTCGACTCTACGAGGCCTGGCAGGGCAGTCAAAAGGCAGCAGCCGTGAAGACAATAGCGAGAGTGACAGACCGAGGAGTCGGACGCAGACTGTGTTGGGCCTTCGTTCTGTTCACTGAAAGATGCAGGGAACCCAAGCTGGACCAACGGCTGTCCAGCAAGCCCCTAACTGGCTTTTTCCCTGGACGCCAGCAGCTACCTAAATCCCACAAGTCCAGTCCACAGCCTGTTTCCAAGTCTTGCCCAGGTCCCAAGTCTCTACAACTCCTGCAGAGTGCCACTACCTCCACTTCCCTGCTCAAGGAACTGTACTCTGAACGACCCACTCCTTTGCGCCCCGGACTTTCGAGACTATATGAAGACCACATTCACAGGAAAATAAAAGCTGCGGCTCGCAGAGAAGCCAAAGAGGCGGTGGAGGCTCAAAGTGAGTCCTTTCACCCAGTCGTCAACAACACAAACTTACCTCCAAGAGTCAAAATTCCCGTCTTTGAGCGACTTTCATACGACTCAAAGCCCAATTACTCGGTTTCTTCAGAGGAGCGGGAGTACCTGTCCTCTTCCTTCAGTCCCTCCCTGACTTCCAAACAGTACTTCGCAGTGGGTGCTTCGGTGAAAGAAATGCACAGCAGATCGCTCTCGACAGCCCAGAAAATCCGCAAAATGCAGCTCGAAGCCCACGCAAAAGAACTCCTGTCCTGCAGCTTCGTCCCTGCGAAGACTCCGAAACTCAGCCGGTCCTCTTCCTTCACCAGCACTGCCTCCTCCAAGTCTATATTCGACCGACTTTATTTGGTACCCACTAGCCAGATTCATGAGAAGACGCAAAGGAAGCTGAGGGAAAAGGCGGCCAAGCAGGCGGAAGACGAAGCAAAAAGAAGCTCTTTTCAGCCAGTTATTAATGCGAAGAGGAACAGCAGTTTCGACTCAAGCCACAGTTCCGCCTCCCAGCGACTCTTCGCAGACTCCAAAGTGAGGGCAGAGAAGCTCGACCGCTTGAGGGCTCAATACCAGCAGTCCAGTCTGCGGGCTAGGAGTCTCCCAGTGCTGGCGCTCAGGCCTGCCTATGAGCGCTTGTACGACCTGCACAGGGATCAAAAGCACCGCAGAGCAGAGCTGCGTGCTAGAGTGATGCAGGAGGAAGGCGTCACCTTCGCTCCTTCTCTGCATCTTTACCCAAAGCACTAACGGTATATAGCATAAGAGGCCGTTGGTCTAGGTTATAATGGAAGGAAGTGGAGAGGCTTTGCAGCTCAGAATGCGGAAAGATCGGGAGAAGCAGTTGGAGGCATACAGGCAGAAGTACGGCTTCGACTTCCGCTTCGGGTATCCGGACCCTACGGTGGGGGCGCCCTATGAGTACACTCTGGTGTCTGCGAGAGTCTGTCCAATGATGTATGTGCAGCAGAGAGGCGCACAGCCGCAGTCCGAGCGACCTCGCACCTGCTAGACTCTTCATGCCAGCTGTAACTTAGTTCATACCCAGAGACGAAAGCTTCACTATGCAGGCGCTTAGAACCTGTGAACAGTTGTAGATTCTTCGCAAGCTTTGAAACGGTCCAAAAAAGTGCATTGTAGGGTAGGTGGCGAACTACGTGCTTATCAAGCTGTTCCCTCTAGAGAGACTATGGCTAAGCATGGAACGTTACCTTCAGAACTTGACCTGCAGACCTGGCTCTCCGCGGCTTTCACCCCAGGGCAGGAAGTCCGCTCCCTCCAGCTCATACTCCAGCCGTACTCCCTCGTCCATCACATTCCCGAGAGTATCCAAGTTCTGATGCAAGTTGCTTCGGGCTGCTTCCTGCGCCACAGCGGACCGGCCGTGAGCCTTGGTTCTGCGCAGCTCCAGACGAGTTATGAGGAGGCCTTCGATTTTCTCGCGAATTTGGTGGATTTGGTCGTAGCTTTCGTCATCAGTGAGTTCAGCTTCACTATGGACATCGTCTTTCGGCACCTCAGAAAAGCTGATTTCTACCTTCATAACGCTTACCTCGAAATTGAGGGACTGAAATCTGCGTCAGTGGCTCTGGCGGCCTCTGGCCAGCCTTCGTGAGCATCACAGCGTCTGGAGAGTACTCCTTGCGCGGAGCCAAGAGTCTCGGCCGGCCACGTGGCCGCACAGGCCTGCCTCGCACTAGGCGCGCATGAGGCGCCACAGCCTTGACAATCCGCTGAGTCTTGGTAAGAAAGCGGTTGATGGCTTTACGGATCTGCAGGACTTTGGCTGAGGTGCGGACCTGTCCCTTTCCCGCCTTCTCTCTGCCTCTGCGAGCGCCTGCCATATTATAGCCAACCAATGTCACTTGCCGGGAGAGCTGCAGGGACTGAGACAGACTACAGACCTGTGGAGAGGACTGGGAGACAGGGAAGTCTCTGGGAAAAACAGGGAAAACGCCTTGGAGGAGGCAAATATGGACTTGGGTGAGGAAGGAAAGGGCAGTGGGGATTTTATAGCTGTAGATTGGGAAGAGGCTGGCGTTAGGGCGGATTGTGGAGGCTGGATTGCAGGTTAAATGGGTAAAACTGACTTTTAGTGGAAACAGATGCGCATAAGGAGGAAATCTTCACAAAAATCCGTCTTTTGGAGGCGAAAAATCCTCAAATTGGTGAAATTCTCCACTAAAATCCAACAATAACGCAAACTGTAGGGTCTAAATAGCTAAAGGTGCAGATATACAGCGTTTATATGTACAAAGCAGCTGCAGACTGCAGCCCAGAACAGCAGAGAGTACGCTAGTCCATATTTAGGAAACAACAGGCGCAAAAGACATGGTGAAATAGTAGTGATGAAGGAAAAAAGACACACGTGTACCTTCCCTCTCTGCGGCAAGATTTACTCCACCCACTGGAACCTCAACCAGCACATTTGCCGCTTTCACCTGGAACTGAAGCAGTTCCGCTGCGTCCACTGCAGCAAAGCCTTCGCCTCCAAGCAGAACCTCAACCAGCACACCAATATCCACTCCGGCACCCGGCCTTTCCGCTGTCCCGCCCCTGGCTGCTCCGAAGCCTTCAGGTACGGAAGTCAGCTGTGGCAGCATAAAAGAATACATAAGGCGGTCAACTCACTCAAAGAAGCAGTCCTAAGCCTCACCTGTCTGTTGGCCCGGAGTCCAGCCGCAAATCCCTGCGAAGCCTTGGAAGCCGCTTCCAAGAGGAATGGGGTGGAATTGCCTAGACTCAGTAGTTCCTAATACGTCTCCCTAGCGGTACGATGAGGGTCGACTGGATGGGAATTCCAAGTCGCTATCTGCATATCTGGACGGACTACCCACGCCATCCATCTTTTCTGCAGGCTTTCCAGACTTATGATATCGGCGTATGTATCCCTCTGATAGACCCAGTTCACCTGCGGCTGTTTAAGCCACTTTACGACCTCACACAGGTCTGAGTCGGAAGCAGGCACTAGAGTCTTCCTTTCAAGACAAAAAGGCAGGATATAGGAAAATATGCAGTCGACACATGTGATGGTCTGGAGTCCCGGCCACAGTCTGTCCGCCCCTAAGTGTCCAGCCCGCTCCGACCATTGCCACCACTCCCCCTCCTCTCACAGCAGTCTGTCTCCTGGCGTTTCCCCCAGCCTCACTGCCGCTCTCAACTTCCCTCTGTCGCAAGGCTGCGGCTACTTCTTCAATCAAGAGGTCACGGTCAGGGAACTCTTGGGACTCGGACATATCGGCGAAGTGCTGGAAGAGGACGAAAGTCCACGAGGGAAAATAGGCTCGAAGTCTGCGGAATTGAAGGCAATGTCAGTTGCTTCTTTCTATGAAAGCCTCAAAGAAGTAGGGGAAAAGCCGAAATGCGAAGCAGTCTCTTCGCCCAAAGCTACTTTCCAGCCCCCTTCTCCCGAACACAAGGAATCAGACCCTGTCAGACGCGATTGGACGGACTACTCCTCCGGCTCCAACTTCACTCCTTCTCAGTCCCAACAGTTCAGCTGGGAACTTCTCCCTGCAAACTCCCCCAAAGCCCCGATTCCCCCCAACTCCCAGCCTGTCCCTTTGCCTGTGTCTACTCGAGAAGAAGCCAAAGCTCCGTTTTTACTCCAGTCGCCTCCGAAGAAGGTTAGAAGAGCGAAGCGGGGCAGTTTTGAGACTGAGTCTGTGCTGTCGTCTCGTGTCCGGGGCACTATTAAGTTCTACAACCTGAAGAAGCGGTTTGGCTTTATAACGCAAGAGAACGACAGTTCTGACGTCTTTCTGTGCGAAGACGACCTAATCTTATCAGAAGTCAACTACAAGAAGTTCAAGGAAGAAGTAGCGGCCAGTCACAAGCCTCGCTTCGAGTACTCAGTGAAAGTCTATCAGGACAAAGGCCAGGAAAAGAAGAAAGCGGTTTCTTTGGTTTCTCTTGATGGCTATTAATTTCCTTGCCTGATAGCTGAATCTCCTGAGGAGTCGCTGGGATAGGGGCGAATAGTGGGTGTTAGACTACTATATCATTACCGCCGGCCCCAACTCGCTTCATGTACTCTTTTGAGCTTTTCCTCAGTCACTTCTTCACTCGTTTCCTCCGCTTCCAAAGCCTCCAGCAGTCTCTGTCTATCCACCCTCAGGTCCACCTGCTGGCTTTCCTGCGCCGCCCAGCCTTTCTCTGGCTTGCGTCCGCCAGCATACACCAGTAGCTTGCCTTCCAACTTAGCACAGTAGTCCTGTAGTTGCTGCTTTTCACTCGTGAGTTGGGTCTTTTCTTGGACCAAGTATTGAACTCTTCTGAGGGCGCCTACCAGTTGCCGCTTTAACTTCTCCACTTCAGAGTCGGAAACTCGCTTCGAATCACGCTTGAAAGTTAGCAAATTGGCATTTTCGCTTTCCAGTTTGTCGACTTTGCAGGTCAGTCGTCCAATCAAGTCGTCCTTTTTCCTCAATTCCACATCCGCTCGATTCGCCTTTGCGGCTTCGCTTTCCAGCGCAGCAGGGAAGTCTACAGGCGGTTCTGACTCCAGTAGTATGCCTCCGAGACTTTCCAATAAGCGCTTATCAGCGATATCTCGCTTTTTGCGGGAGTTCTCTTTGTCGAGGAGGCCTAGGAGGAGCTGTCTGAGTGTGTTGAGGGACTCTGCGGCGGAGCTGGCTTGTGCACTGTTCTCTTCGTAGTGTTTGAGGGAAAGAGTGATTTGCCGCTTCAGCTTCAGGTTCTCTGCCATAACTTCTTTGAAGCGTTCATTGATGACAGCTATTCGCTTTTCTTGTTCCTGGGTCAGTTTGTCTGTGTCCGCCTTAGTCGCACCGAGTGCTTCTCTGAGTAAGTCACATTCCTTCCTCAAGCGGAACACCTCACTGCGCTCCTCTATAAGTTCCTCCCGGAGACTTTCAACTGCGGGATTTGAACGCGGGTTGCGAGAGGGCAGGGAAGCAGCTACAGTGGCTGGGCGGACGGGGGTGGAAACGTGGGAAGACGGGTCGTCTTCGTAGGCCAATTGCTGCAGAAACTCTCGGTCTTTTGCGGAGAGTTGAGACATATACGTGTCTCGGCTCATGGTTTTTCCTTATAACGGAGTGACTATCCTGCAGGAGTGCGGGACGAGTAAAAAGACATGAAAATGGACCTCCATAACGAGAGGCTATTGAAGCTAGTAAGGTATGGGTTTAAAGAAGCTGGGTAAAGGGCCGTCTTGTGGCTGTCCTGCGCCTATCTCAGGCAGCCAGCTGTTCTCACAAGACTGCTCCTCCTTAATCTCTCCTCTTTTCCTCTCTTCCCAAGAACTTAACAGTTCCGTCAGCTTGGGTATAGTGATAGGGGCGGAAGTGCCACTTTGCTGCATCAAGTCCCAATCTATCTCAAGATGCAGCAAGTAGTGATGTCTAAGTGAATGCTTGTAGGCGAAGGTGCGCTGGCACTGGGCACACTTGAAAGGACGAATATGGAGGTGATGAGCCTCGATGTGCTTCTTGAGGTTGTAGCGAGTGCTGAGACTGCGGCCGCAGCCTTCATACGGACACTCGCAGACGCCCATTACAAAGCTGCTATGGAGGCCATTAATCAAGTAGGCACAATTAATGTATTTCGAGGAGAGACGGGTTTATAAGGAATTTCGCTTCTTTGAACCTGCAGAGCTGCAGTTACCCAGAGTAGGAAACCGCCTAGGCAGGGCAGAGGGCAGGCTACAAGTAGGTTAGAAACAGTTGAGAGGGGAGGGACGTCATAATGGGGAAATAAAGGCTTGGAAATGGCAGACTCTAGGGTAGGCGAGGTATTGGGACTGAGTTAATTGATATTTAGAGGAAAGCACGGCTCAATGCAGGGGAGTAAAGCCGCTTTGGAGGGAAATTATGAAGGGATATTTACTACTTTTCCTAGATGTAGCAGAGTAAGGCTCCATTCAAATGTAAGGCTTTAACCTAGCTGACAACTGCTGAATTCGCCTTATTTCCCTCTAAATCCGCGGTTTATGTTCGTAGTGATATTGGGTTTAATAGGGCATAAGCCAAAGGATCAGAGCGCTAATAGACCTTTTTATCTAGAAATTTGACTCTCATCTCTGACTTAGGCCCAGTCTCTCAGATACAAGGGAGCACTCGTATACATGCGGAAATTGACAAAGCTGAAATTAGGCCGGAATCAGACTTATTTGAGGTGAAATTACGCAATTGGGTATATCTACTCTAAAGGAAGGAAACTCTCCCGTGTATTGCTATCTCGCTCCCCTCTCACATCCGTATTCCCTCACTCCCTTCCATCTAATAGTGACTTTTCCATGCAAAAGCAAGTGAAGGCCTGTGTTGCCAAGGCCAAGCCCAAGTTCCGCAAAGCCCACCCTATGAATCGCAAGTCCAAAGGCATCACTCGCGACCTTACCCAGGCAGTGACGAAGTCCATAAACAAGAAAATCGAGCGAGAGATGAGTGCTCGGGCAGGAAAGTTCAACGAGCCACTGACGCACCTGAAGAGCAGTCAGCAAGCCAGGGCCAAAACCGGGTGGATCAAGCCAGGGAACATTAGGGGCAGCCGAGCCTAATAGCCTACCAGTCTAGGTGAATGTGCGAGCCATCACAGTAGGGTCCGGAACGAGGGTTGTTCCTTTTGCACCCGCAGAGGTACCATAAGGTCTGCTGCTTGTCCACGTGGAACTCTAGTGGAGAGAAGGAAGTGCCCTGGTGACTGCCGTCGCAGAAGGGCTGGGCGCGAGACAGTCCACAGGAGCAGTAGAAATAGGTCTTTCCCGGCTCCAAGGCCACACGGTAAGGACAGCCGGAGGCGATTTTCGGCTTGTCCATATATTTGCCTCTAGCTTAAGCCTGCTGCTACTTAGTTTCTTCCTTCTGCTGGTAGATCTTGTCGAGTTCAGGCTTGATGATGAGGTAGAAGATTGCGGCTACCACTGACCCTGTGAGTGGCGCGCAGATGTAGATCCACAGGTGCTTCACGCCTTCATAGCCATGGTTCACTGCATCTGCGAAATTCGCTCCTACGCCGATGGCCGGGTTCACACAGGCTCCGCTGATAGCTGCGAGATTTAGTCCCGCCAGATACAGGGTGGAAGACACTGCCAAAGTGCCGATGAAGGCGCTGTCACGCAGTTCGCCGCCGACCATCGCGACTAGAATGAGCATCGTGGTGCCGCACGTTTCCGCAAGGTAGGCTTGGCCTTCTGAGCTGGTGGTAGGGATGGCGAGGGCCCAGGTTTCGCCTTTCATGGCCCAAGCGAGGCATGCTCCGAGCATTGCGCCGATGAAGTGGGCGAAGTAGTAAGTGATGTGCTCGAAGATGTCCCAGCGAGATAGCTTGTTCTTGAAGATCCCTACAATAAGGACAGCCGTGGTAATCGCCGGGTTGAAGGAGGCTCCTGAGATGAAGCCAGTGCCGATGATGGCAGTCCAGAGCGAAGCGCCCATAGCTGTGGCAGAGCCGTTCTTGAGACAGATGCCCAGTGCCAGGATCGTAGTGCCGATGAGCTCAGCGAAGATGCGTCTGATGCGCATGGCAAATGAATGGAACCCATTTCGCACTGAGTGGACTTTGGGACCGAGCCAGTCCTTGCTCCTAGTCGGTCACTGTGGCTTTCTAGAGCACTGAGGACTGCTTTCTAGCCTTGGCGCACCTTGTCTGCAAAAGGACAGAGGATGGCTGCATAGATTTAGGAATCAAGCGGTAGAGGGTTAGTAATGAACTGCCTATAGCTGAGGCTGCTGCTGGGTGCAGAGAAGCAGCTGTTCTAAAGGTCAACCTTTATAATATCTTGGTGGAAAATAAATAATGTGGGCAAAGCGCTGTAGTGACTTTTCCACATCCGATCACTACTGCGACTTCCATACAACTGCACTAACTCTTGCAATTTTAAGCGAGATAAATCCCACATTTCATCAAAGTTGCACAACTCCATACACCAATCCCTACCCTCAACTGCAACTTCCTCTGCTCTCGGCCCTAACACTAAGTAAGAGCTCTAGTCTTACGCTCCTCTATACCAGGCCGGCGTCAGCGTTCTCAGTTTCTCTGCAGACACAGCTTCTCTCTCTGCGTCTGTCCAATTAAACAGGTCAGGGAGCTTGCCTCCGGTTGGGAGTCTCGTTTGCTCGTTCCTGAGGTCGTCGAAGAAGGGGTGGCCGAGAGCGTCCATAGCCGTAGGACGGTTTTCCGGGGAATAGTTGAGCAGTTGGACGACAAACTCAATGGCTTCAGTGGGGACTTTACCCTTGAAAACCTTGGACCAGGGGTTAGACTTGATCATCGGGAACTTGTACTCCGTGAAGTTCGGGTTCATATCCCTAATTTGCTCTCTCGTCGGAGTGCCCAGCACCTTAATAATCTCCACCAACTGGTCCACTCCCGACTCCCCAGGGAACAAAGGCACTCCCAGCATCAGCTCCGCAGCCACACAGCCCGCACTCCAAATGTCAATGGCAGAGGTGTACTCCGTCGCACCAAAAATCAGCTCAGGAGCTCGGTAGTACCGGGAACAGATGTAGGACACATTAGCCTCTCCAGCGATCAACTTCTTCGCACTCCCGAAATCGCACAATTTCAGCACTCCAGACTCTGGGTTCACTAGCAAGTTCTGCGGCTTGATGTCGCGGTGGCAAATCCCCACTGCGTGGATGTACGCCAGTGACCTGAGCATCTGATAACTGTGCAGCTTGATCAGCACTAGTGGCATTTGTTGTTTGTTTTTCACGTACTTCTTGAGTTCGCGGTAGACAGTTTCTGGCAGGAAGTCCATGACGAGGTTGAGAAAAACCTCTTCAGACTTGCTTTCGCTGTTGAAGAAAGCGTGCTTGAGGGTGACGATGTTGGGGTGGTGCAGGTCCTTCATTATCTGCAGTTCCCGGTTTTTGTACCTCTTGTCCTGGAACACTTTTTTGATCGCCACGACATCGCCTGTCTCCACTACTGTGCATTGGTAGACTGTTCCGAAGGACCCGTTGCCTATGGTCTTTTCGTCGCGGTAGCTGTAGTTCGGACCCTTGGCTTCTTCGCCAGCTTGGACGCCTCCCTTCTTAGCAGCCATGATTTTCCTATAACTGCTCCCAAGTGCCCTAGTCCGCACCCTAACCCCTAGTCCCAATCTCAGAGTGCGCAGCAGCTCCAGTCGGCCCCAATCAGCTTCTTCCCTCTCTGAAAGTGTTAATTAGTCGAAAATCAACTAGAAACTATCGATTTCCTCCTTCGAATTGTCCTCCGTCCTGGACGGCCGGGTTGCCTGGCTATCAGTGGGTCGATAGCCTTTATCAGCGAAAATACCAGTATCGAAGCGAGTGCCTTCAGTAGGACGCTGGCCGAAGGGGACTGTGGGCTTGGGGAGAGGGCGAGAGGGCAGGGCAAGCAGCGGAACTGGGCTTTTTCGCTCCTTTAGCAGCAGTTCCAGGTCCAGAATTTTAGTATTCAGAGACCCGATAGCCAGAGAAACCACTTCTCGCTGGGCTGTTAAGAGCTCGTTGGCTGTCTTGAGACTGTCATTTCGCCTTTCCAAGTGCTCAATTTGGACCTGTAGTTGCTCCATTTCCGCCCTCAACTGGGCCGCTTCACCCCCTGCCCCAGCCACGAGTGTGCTGTAGCTTCGTTGTCCCTCTCCGAAGTATACGATAGCGGCATCTAAGGTCCCTATAAAGCCTCTTTTTCCTCGTTTCACTGTTCGCTGCTTTTTATCGTCTTCCTTGACTATAGAGTTGGGACTGACTCTCAGTTTGCTCTGCTTATCAGCAGATGGTGAGGCAGCAAGTAGTGTTTGGAAGTCCGCAGTGCTGTTGGACAAAGTCCTCCTGTGTCCGCGGCTGTCCGCAAAGGCCTGGTACTGACCAGTGTTGCTGCTGAGAGTGCGACGGTGGGCAGCCAGTCCGTCCCGAGTGTAGAGGCGCTTGGTGCTCACAGCGGCAGGCACGAAGGGCGCGAACTCAGCCATATCTGCCTACTTAGCGGGACTAGGCTGCACTTCAGCCTTGCGGAAGATGGTGACGAGCGTGTCCACGAACTGCTGGATGGAGATATTGAGTGGCGGACGGGTTGCTTGGCCGGGTTTCGGCGCGAAAGCTGACCAAAGTAACTCGAACTCCGCGTTATAAGCCTGAATCAGTACCACATCATCCACTATTATGATGTTTTCCTGGTTCTTCTCCACTGCCTGTTTCGTCCAGTTAAACGACCCGTTGATCAGTATAAGTCCGTCAACCACACAGAACTTGTGGTGCATGTTTGCCTTGCTCTGGTCCAGTCTGCCTTGAATTCCAGCCTGCTGGATCCGGCCCATGTCCGCCCCGGACCGTTCTGCCTGTTCATCGTCTGAGATCACCCTCACTTGGACGCCTCTTTGGTGCAATTTGATGAGTTCGTCCACTAACAAATCGTTGGAAAGCGCAAAGACGCAAAGATTCACATAGACCTTCGCCTGTTGGACGTAGTGAAGGATCTTATACTCGTTTTCGTCTGACGGGAAGAACAACGCCTCGTGAATGGGACTATGCGGCCACAGGACTTCCCCATTCATACAGTGAATCAGCGCTTCGCACCAGTCCCACCGGGCTCCCGACTCCCTGGCGAGCTGGAAAACCGCCCCACTGACCGCCTTCGAAAGCTGCGTAGTGCAAGGAGACCTCCGCAATAGGCGGGCGAACTCCGCCCTGCAGTCTGGGTCGTTGACATGGCTGGACAGGAAGGCGACTATGTCCTTTGCGGTGACGGACTTGTCTACCACTATTTTCTTGGTCTCTTCAGCGAGGGCTTCTTCGTGGGTTTGCCCAGTGGTTTTCTTGACCATTGCTGTGGCAATTATGGGGGAAGGCGGCGCTTCTCGGACGAGATTAGAGGAATTAGCCTATCTCGCTTGGCTGCGGGGAATATGGTAAATATAGATGTCCCTGCCTCGCGCAGTCCAGGCTCCCTCCAATCCCCTGCAACAAGCCCTCTACGACCAGGGCTTCCACTGGCTGTTTGAGTTCCCCGCCTCTCTCTTCCCCCAGTGCTCTGGCTTCTACCCTGCCCTGGCCGTCGGCCTGCTGTGCCACTCCGGACTGAGGTATGACAAATGCTGGAAAGTCCATGAAGAAGGCGGCTGGCGCCAGGCAATAGGTCCTGTCCAGGCCATAGATGCGAGGTATGGGGAGCAGCTTGGAGAAGGTAAGCACATGCACCCTGGGTACTGGCAGGAAATCGGCGCAGAGTGTGCGAAAATCTGCGGAAATGCCTTTGCTGCGGAGTTCAAACCGGACATGGAAGCGCTGGTGCTGGGAGGAAGGGTGAAGGAAACTGCAGATAAGGCCTTTTACGACAAAATCGCAGCTCTTTTTATGGCTTATCTCCGTATTTACGAAATGGCGGATGAGGTACTGAGAGTGAAGGAATTCCACAGTGTTAAAAAGGGGGATTTTGCGACTTATGTCAATATCGCTTTCGACGGAGAGTCAGTTTTGGCCCTTTGTCATAAGGACTTCGAGTGGGCGAAACTGACAGAACCCAAATTTCCCAATTATACGATGATAAAAATCCCTGGGTCGGAACCTCCGCAAATCAACAGTTCCCAGGCCTATCAGCCGCCCCCGCCTATCCAAGTTTCCACCCTCGTCCCCACTATGGGGAAATTCATAAGTCTGCTGAGTCGATTTATATTGGCTCTCCAAGGAAACCCAGTCGAAGCGAAGAACATTCAAGAAGCCCTTAGAAGAGACTTGCAGGACTTGGAGGAAGCGGGAAGGGACAAAGACGACCTCAGTCTGGACTTAGGGACTGTCAGGCAAGCACTAGAAATCCACATCGCACCGCCAGCTGCCAAGCCTCAAGACCCACATACCGTCTTGAACTGTGAAGAGTACCCGGAGGCTGGGACTCTAGAGGTCCACCACACTCACAAGTTCCATGCAGACTGTCTTTACCGCCACTTGCACACTGTTTCCAACGAATTCATCAATGGACTCATATGTCCCTTCCCGGCCTGCGCCACTAAGTTAGCTGAAAACGTGTTGGAAGTCTACCCTGACCTCAAGCAGAAATACAGCGACTTGAAGGCGCAAACTATGATGGAGCACTCGTTCCAAAGTCTGTCTGACATTCCTCAGTCCTGCTACCTATGCAGTGAAGTAGCCGTATTGGCCATCCTGCTGTGTGGGTGCAAGCTGTGCCCTCGCTGCTCTTCGAATAGCTACTATGCCAATGCATGCGTCCGCTGCAACAATTCAATTGGGGAACAAGACCAGAGAGTCATTTCGTTCCTCTTCGAGCAGCTTAAGACTACTTAAGTTTAGCAGTAGCTCAGGTCCGTTTTCTTCCCATTTCGATAGATTCGATAGTGATATAGAGTTAAAAATCAAAAATTGGCTTGTTTTCTATCTGATTATTTCCGCGGAATTTGCAGAAATTATTCGATTTTTCTTATTTGCATATTTTTACTTCGCGAAAAAGTCCTTTCGTCTATCCATTTTCTACTTAAACTGACCCGCTACTGCTTGAATCCAGGAAAATTCCCTGCTCATCCTCCACACTTTTATCACTCAAAGTGACCAATTTCGCCTGCTTAAAGACCCAAGGCAGAACGCCTGTAAATACATACCCACTGGCTACATAAAAGGCCAAATAATGAATACAGTACCTACTCATCACCTGCGATACAGGAATCGCATCTGTCTAATTCTTACTACAAGTGAAATATATAGCGATTTCCACGCCCATAGCCACTGTAAAGCAGACCAATCGCTTCCAGACTGGCCCGTACCACCAAATTTGAGGCATAAGTTTGCTCGTCTGCATGTTGCCCGCCACAGCACCGTACAGGAAGAAGATGATGGAGGAGTCGTACAAGGGAGCTGCGTTGATGATGGTGCTGTGAGTGTCGCAGTCGTACAAAGCGTTGTTTTCCCACTCGATGTTCAGGTGGAAATGCAGGGGAAATAGGAGGTAGATGAGTAAACTGGCGAGTAGACAGCCTAAAATCGCGATAAACCAATAGATTGAGTAGTGGAGGTTTTTGGCGTAGTTGTGGCTGCTTTTGTAGGACAATTTGTGGATGACACTATCGAAGGTGAATGTAATTGTGATATAGAGGTAGTCGTATATTAGGGTCGCGGCCACTTGATGTGGGAAATTCGCTCCGAGAAACACTCTCGAAAAAGCAAGCAAAACCATCAACGACAGCATAGCGAAATAAGCCGAAATCCTCACCCACAGCGATCTTCTATGGATATACATAATTAGGATGAAGGAATAACACACAGTCGCCACTGTTATCGAAAAGGACGGCATGCCAAAGCCCTCAGAACACACATGTCCATGCACATGCTTGCTGAGGAAGTACGGCCTGGGCTCTCTGAGAATCATGTTAATGCAGCTGCACAGGTAGAGTCCCAGCGTCGCAACGATGATAAGTTTGGTGGAGTGCATAGGGTCTTGCAGGTAGAAGAGGAAAGTGGCAGTAGCGAGGATCACCCAGCGGTTGCCAATGTAGTCCACCACTATGAAAAAGTCAATAGTATGTTGATTATCTGCTCTGGCTTGGAGGCTTTCCATGAAGGGCAACTCTGCGTCGCCCATTTGCCGGCTGAAAAGCTGCTCTAGCGGCAGAATGACAATGAGCAGTAACAGCGCGACCATCTTCACATGGAAGTTGACCTCCACGCTATGACTGCGCGCCCACGCATTCAGCTTCTTGGACTCTGCTTTCTTCATCTAGAAAAATATGAAGTTGAAGCGCATGCTGCTGAGGTACTACCCGCCCGGGATCATCCTGCAGTACCTGCACAACAACGGGGAGTTGGAGGACAAGACCATCGACTTGCTGAATCTCACCCTCGAGTAATTGGGACTTAGAACTGATGTGGAAAGCCTCGTGAACCAGATTCTCTTCGAAGAGCCGTCCATATCTGAGCGGCGGAAGCCAGAACTGCGCACTCTCGTGGGGAAACTGATAGGGATGCTCGAGGTCACAACCATCCCGGAGTACGGTCTTTATAAGACTCTACGGGCGCATGTGCTGCCTTTGACGAACTGCGCTTTCAACAAGTCCGGGGACAGGTTCATCACAGGGTCGTATGACCGGACTTGCAAGGTGTGGGACACTATGTCTGGGGCGGAACTGGTCACTTTGGAAGGACATAAGAATGTGGTCTATGCGATTTCCTTCAATAACCCTTTCGGAACGCGCGTAGTGACTGGGTCTTTCGACCGCACTGCGAAGATATGGGACACTGCGACCGCACAATGCTACCAAACGCTCAGAGGACATACAGCGGAAATCGTCTGTCTGTCCTTCGACCCCCAGGGCATGCTGCTCGCTACAGGGTCGATGGACCAATCCGCGAAGCTGTGGGACGTGGAAACCGGCCAGGAACTCTGCACCTTCAGAGGACATCAGGCCGAAATCGTGAGTTTGGGGTTCAACAGCGACGGAGACAAGCTGCTGACAGGGTCTTTCGACAACACTGTCAAGCTATGGGACGCTCGAACTGGCCAAATCATCCATAGTCTCGAAGGCCACAAAGCCGAAATCTCCAGCGCTCAATTCGACTTTTCAGGGGAGTTCATCGCCACTGGGTCAATTGACCGCACTGCAAAGCTGTGGGAAACCGCCACTGGGAAGTGCATAGAAACGCTGCGAGGACATACGGACGAGGTCCTGGATGTGTGCTTCAATTCGACGGGGACGAAGCTGGTGAGTGCCTCTGCGGACTCGGTGGCCAGGGTTTATAACGTCATGACGAGTGTGTGCGTCGCTATTCTCATCGGGCATGAGGCGGAAATATCGAAAGTCTGCTTTAATCCGCAAGGGTCACTGATAATGACTGCCAGTGGAGACAAGACAGCCCGCATATGGAACGCTGAAACCGGAGAATGCCTGCAGACTCTGGAAGGACATACAGACGAAATCTTCTCCTGTGCGTTTAATTACAGCGGAGAAACCATCATCACAGGGTCGAAGGACAATACTTGCAAGATTTGGAGACAGGGCGGGCAAACGGCGTAGATAGGGAATAAGCGAAATTTAGAGGTGATTTGGTGTGTGGAAAGTGGGAAATGTGGGGTAATTTCCCTTGTTTTGGGGATTAAAGGACCTTTCTGGGCAATATTTCGTTCTTTTTTGGCAAAATGACATTTGGACTTGGGTATTTTCGAGGGATTAATCACCTTTTAACCAGCTTTAGTCTTCGTTTCTTTAGGCAATGGCTCCATTCTTCCAGCGACAACAGGCTTTTGTGAGAATGGAACGACTAGGAGGCAGTTTTTAATTCTACAGCAAGTTAAAGAGACTCTGAGGCTGAATTCTTCGGCTTCCGCTTGTGTTTTTTCTTGTGTTCATGCAACTTTTTAGGCTTTTGAGTGGAAATCTCGGGAATAACCGAGAATAAAATCACAGATTTGTCTTCCCCAGGACCAACCAATCGAATAGTCGGCAATTTCCCTCGTTTCCCCCCAATTCCGCCCGCTTCCCTCTTGCCAAAGTCGTCGTTGTCCCCCTTCACTTCCTCACAATTGCCTTTCAACTGCGGGGGGTCGTGCAAACTGGCCTCTTTGAATGCCTTTGATTTGGACTGGTCAGTGGCTGATGCTTCCCCGGGGTTGGCTTCGGTGTTGGCCGGCTTGCAACAAAAAAGGAGCACATTGAGAAGTGACTTCATCTGTGCAGAGATGAAAATGGAAGGATTGGAATGGGGAATTTGGGAGATTTAGGGAAGTTGGAAGGTCTATTTAAAGCAGAGATTGGGGACTGGAGGATATTTTACCTTTTTCATACAAATTCCCAATGCAAAAACCGACAACATCCCTCCCAAAGCCGCCACCTACACAAGTACAGCCGCCTTAAAGAGAGAACTGCCTGCCTTGAACACCACTCCCGTGCCCAGCTCCGTCGCTTCCTTGCTCATCACCCAAGTGCCGTTGGTGGACGGCTTGCAGGAGTTCAGTCCGTCGTAGAGTTTCCAAGTGCAGAGTTGAGCCTCGTAGACGAAGGAACAGTGGTAGCGACTGAGGCTTTTGTCGGGGAATTGGAGAGTGCAGCTGGAGGTGCGGCCTACGAGGATAGGACTGGAATCTGGCAGATAGGGGAATTCCAGGCCCATTTTATCCCCTGTGAGCGGCTTTAGAAGCAGCGTTGAGCCTTCCAGAAGGACTAAAATGTGAATGTCGCTGAATGACACGATGCAGCCGGAAGTCAGAGGAAACGAGCCGTTGACTCTGATAAAGGTGCCAGCGCCTTCTCCCAAGTCCTGCAGGTAGCACACTTCTCTCTGCCAAAACACCATGAAGTGCTTTCTGCCCATCAGTTCTGCATCATCCTTTATCGCCAAGTCGCATTCCTTTTCCCCACTTCCCACATATACGTTACCGTCGTGTGAGCGTCGGGTTGACCCTTCGAGACCTTTGGGAGTGATGTGGAACTCGGTGCCTGGAAGCAGAACTCGACTTTCCATTACTTCCAGTCGCAAACGTTTGCCCTGAGCAGTTCCACGCTCGAGACTCGAGTTGAGCGCAGTCGATCCGTTCGGACTGTGCAAAGTCTTCTCCATACTGCTCACAGGCGGCGGCAAGGAGTCACTGCTCGGTGCACCCTGCATACAGCAGCACAAGTACATGCGGAACATTATATTAGGCAGGCTGGGCAGGGAGTGGATAGGCGCATTTAAATGGTAGAGCCCTTTCTGTGCGAAGTGTGTGGGGAGTCGTTCACTGAGCCGGTGCTGATGCCGTGCTGCTCCGCCTGTGTATGTGCAGCGCATGTGTCTGCGATTTGTCCGCACTGTGACAGCCAAATCGACCCCTCTAACGTCAAACCGAACAACCTCCTTCGTCTCTATCTGAACCAAAGCAGCGACTGCGACCGCTGTAGCTCCAAGCCCGCCCTCCTCCACTGCAGTTCCTGCCAAACCTTCCTGTGCAAGGACTGCTGCTCCACCATTCACTCCCTCGGCGTGTACCGCAAACACACGCTTGTGCCTATCGACAAGGGCAAATCTCTGCTTGAAGAGCACTGCTTCATGCATAGCCACAGGAAAATTTCGCATTTCTGCACGGATGATTGGGAGTCGATGTGCGTAGATTGCATACAGGTGCATGAAAGCCACTCAGTTATGCCCTTGGACTCGCTATTGGATGACGCTGTGAGGGAAATAGCTGCAAAAGAGACACAAATGAGGGAAAAACTTACTAAGTCGGCCGAATTTTGCACTCGAGTGAGTGAGAAAATGATGGAAATCGGGCAATTCACAGAGAAATCAAAGACGCAAATTAAAGGCCAATTTCAGCACATTCGCGAACAATTAGCCGCCAAAGAAGAGGAAATGGTTCGCTCTTTAGACAGCCAAATCAGCGGGAAAATGCGAGAACTGCTCTCAATTAGCAAAGAATCCAGCCGAAACCGACAGAAATTAGAGGGAATTGTGAGTCTTTTGGCCTTCGCAAAGGAGAAATCCGCCGGAGTGTTAGTGTCTTCCCTGAAATATCTGAGCGATTTGCTCGAAGAATTGCCGGAAACACCAAACTTCGTGCCTACAATTTACCTAGGAAATTTCACTTTGCAGTCGTCGAAAACCAGCGAAATATCGAGAGGAATTTCTGGTTTGTCGCTGGAGGACCAAAAAGATGTAGAAAGTGGGTCGATTAGTACCAGGATTTTCTCAAATACGGCTTCGGCGAGTGACTTACACCCTGAACGCACTCAGCGCCAGACCAGCAAATCATCGAAGTCGCCGCTTAGCAGACAGGCCACTAATTTTAAAGCTGAATTTGTGGGGAGTCCGCTCACGAAAACCCCTGCTAAAGTGGCTGTAACTCCCCGCACTCCCTATAGACCTGTGGTCGCGCATACCAAATTGACAGAGGATACAGCTGGAAACAAGACCTACGCCTCTCTATGCAGCGCCCTGGACGATGCGCCCTTAGGCCAGCGGGTGTTCGTGCGGAAAGCACAGAGCACTTCCTCCATCCAAGTAAGCTGGAACCACCCTCTAAACCCTCCTTCCAGCCTCAACTACGTCCTGGAATACGGCGTGGGCACGAAAATCGGCAGCATCGAGCAGTTCCGCCAAGTCTACAAAGGCACCGCTCGCACCTGCATAATCACCGACCTCCTGCCCAAGACTTCCTACCGGTTCCGAGTCGCGCCTGTGGCCGCAGGGTTTGAGGAGCAGGGCGAGTGGAGCGAAGTCGCCACTATCACTACCCTGGACCAGCAGGGAATCGACCCTGCCAGCTGTGGCCAGCATGCGATTTGGACGAGTCGGGGCTCGGAGAGGTTTCTGACCTTTGAAAAGGCGGGGATTGTCACAGGTCTGAATCCGGTGCTGTTTGGGAAGTCTTCGTGGGAAGTGCGATTTATGGCTGCTGCGACTTTTGCACAGGAAGACTCTCCGAGTGCACTGAAAATCGGCGTAATTGTGGGGAAAGCCAAAGTAGTGCTCGGCAGCACTGTCATTTACTCCGGGAAAGCAGCGTCGAAGGTGAGGATTTGCCTGGATGCGGACAGCCGGACGCTGATTTGCTACACGCCCACACATCCGCAAGGGGAGCAGTTCCCGCACCTCCCTGAAGGCCCGCTGTTCCCGGCACTGATGAATAAGCCGGGCAGAACTGCGATGAATGTGAAAGTGTGGGTCAGCTTCGACTTGCCGTTTGATGTTTCGACCTAGATACAGTAATAGCAGTGTTTGTGTCGTTATTTGGACTTCCAGTATAGGAAATAGGCAATTTGTATAGGCTGAATTGGGCAATGCGCAGACACAGTGGAGCGATTCAAGGGGAAGAAATCGCCTAATTGCCATATATATAGGGATGGAGGAAGACCCGAGACTGAAGGTCCTTCACTACTTCATTCGCAACACTCCTGTGGGCGAACTGAAGGAAATGCTGCGGGATATCCGCACTCTAGTCCCTGCAGAGGTATTGGAACTGCCCGAATTCAGCTACTACCTTTCCCTTTACCACGAAGCCCACGGGCTAAAGGTCCCCCTCGACACCCAAGTCGCCCTTCTATGCGACTCCGCTAAGGTCGAAGGCCGTTACTACGACCCGAAACTAGCGAAATCCTTCTTGTACGACCCTGTGAATGAGGCAGTTCAGGAAGAGATGGATATGGAGCCCTGCTCAGAGGCGCTTACAGCAATGCAAGGCCAGCTGGACCAGTACTTGGCAGAGCACTACAACCCTGAGGCGATTGGGAGAGTCTATGCTACGCAAGAAGGAGTGGTGATGAGGGTGTTTTGCCAGGTGGTCAATTTGAGGAACTTCTATACTGGGGAGTGGACGGGACTGTGGGAGCTAAAAGGCACAGAACTGACCGGCAGTGTGACCATCAACGCGCACTACTTCGAAGACGGCAACCTACAAATGCATCACCAGAAGGACTTCCAGCAGTCCCTTTCCGACCCAACCAACGCCACTTTGGTCCTTGCCGCCATCAAAGCCCTGGAGCAAACGCTGGAAACCGAGCTGCAGACTCTATATGAAACCCTGCCCTCAGGCTCCCTGAAGCTGCTGCGGCGTGCTCTGCCTGTGACTCGCACGAAGTTCGCAGACAACCCCAAGTCCAAGATGCTTTCTTAGGTAGGTAGTGGGAAAGCCGAGTTTCCTAGGTAGTTTTAGCTGCTATTGAGCGGCGGTCTTGGAGTAGGCGAGTGCGACACCTTGCTGTTCATTCATGGTTAACTGTTGCTGGCAAAAGGGACATCTTCCTGTACGGTTGGCGATTGCGCACATCACGCAGGTGGCTTTCGCGCAGTCGTACCAAAACCAACTGCCTAGAACAGGTTTTTGACAACTGGGACAGGTAGAAATGGTGGAGTTGTAGCCAGTGGAGACTGAAGGCGGAGGGGTAGTCCACTGACCTGCAGAGTTGCCTGAGAACTGTGCTGGAGCATTGGTAGAGATAGGTGGGTATGGAGATTGACTGGGAGCTTGGTATTGAGGCTGGGGACTGGAGGCTTGGTATTGAAGCTGGGAACTGGGAGCTTGGTATTGAGGTTGGGGACTGGAGGCTTGGAAAAGCTGTTGGTTGGGAACAGTATTAGTCGGTCCATAGTTTGCAGCCATTTGCCCAGGCTTGAAATTAACAGGACCAGACATAAAAGCTGCAGGATTCGCCATTTGAGCAGTATTACCAATCGTACTTCCTTTCACAGCAGTATAGTGCACATTGACCCTCTGTTTTCTTTGTGCAATTATATGAGGCGCAACCGCCTCTACTAGAGTATCTGGTAGTTCCCTACCACAGCGTGGACACAGTACCGAAGTCACAGGGTCCGGCTGCTGACTAATGTAGTAGGCCAAACACTGAGTGTGAAATAGTTCCCCCAAATGGTTTACTTCAGGGCCGCAATTAGGGAAACTTTCGCAATTCGAGCAGTCGTGATAGTCTGGAACTGCAGGTTCGCTGGAATCCGGGACTATTTGGACCTTTAAAATACTCTCCATACTCGGAGTTTTGGGGTTGAAGTCGAATCCACAGACCTTCACTAGCTGCGTAACCGTCCCTACCAAGTCCCTTAGCCGAGTCTGGTCGGCTGCAGCTTCGACAGGCAACTGCGCAAGGCCGAATTTCACCATCATTTCCGCGAGCAGCGTAATCACCTCCATCTGTCTCTGGATGCACTCTAATTTGACGTCTCCGGTACTAGACGGAGCCACACCTTCCAAACTGGGGATTTTGGGGTCTCTTTCGCTTTTGGTGTAATAGGGGTAGCCTTCTTGGTACTGCATCGACGGGTTAAAGGAGGAGTGGAACAGGAGATACAGCAAGTTGCCCTCTGTCGCCAGGGTGATATAGACTTGTGGGAAGTTTGGGGAAGCGGACATGTAGGGAGTGGCTCGCACTTGTCCATTGCTTCTCCACTCATACCACACCAGCGACATTCCGATGTAGCCCAGAAACTTCTTGTACAGGTCTTCCTGACCCTTGTCCAGTATGCGCCCTGCTGTTATTTCATTGAACCAGGTCTTTGCTCTGAAAGACATTGCCAAGTCCTCGACCATCGCTCTGCCCATGCTAGTCCAAAACTCCGGACTGCTGAATTTCTGATCGGAGGAGTAGCTTTCCCAGACGCGACTGACGCACTGGGTACGCGTACTCCACAGTTTCTTCAAGTACTCAGCTCCCGCGAAGGAGGCTGCAGAAATGTCGAAGTGAGTGGTGAGTCCGAGGCTCAGCAACTTGCAAAAGGCGAACTCTGAGGAGGAGTCCAGTTTGTACCAGCCTGAAAAGCCTTTCGCTACTAAAACTTCGGTAAGTGGCGAGGTGGCTTTTGTTTCGTACAGGGGAATATCCATTTCTATAATTTTCCCTAGGAATCAGCCTCGAACTAAGACTATACAGCCAATCTAACCCTAAACTCATGAGAAATAGAGCTGTTTAGCAACTTTTTGAGTGGAAAATAAGGCAAAATACTCCTTTTGCTTCAATTTTTGCGGCTTATAGTAATCTAATCGCTAAATTCCCTCCATATAACCCGCTGAGACTGCTATTTTGTCACATCATCGAATTCAAAGATATAGAAAAGAAAGAATGGAGGAAGTTCCCCTGTACGAGCGCGAGCCCCGGTCCGCTTTTCAGCAGGAATTGGTGAATTTAGGGTACTCAGCGTGGTACCGAGTGCCCAGCACCCAGCCCAACGCCTTCTACACGCTCATAGGCACTGGCCTTTTGTTCCACTACTTCCAGAACTACCCAATAACTGAGTACCTGCAGAAGCATTATAGGAGTACTCTGCCTGATCTGATGGATCTGAACCAACGACTTCAGCACCAGGACAGGTGGGCGGATTTGCAGTTTTGGAGCCAAATCGGGCCAGCGTTGATCAGCGACTTCAACCGGAAATTCCAGGGCAAGCCCTCCGCCCCTACAGTTCGCTCTGGCAGAATGCCTGACAAAGCCACTTCCACTCTCTTTGAGTCGCTGATGACTGCCTGTGCGGGTCTGCTGGTGTGGTATGAGCTGGTGGACGGCCAGATCGCGAGTCGAGTGTGGAGCGGCACAGGCCGAAGTGCAGCTGTGTACCTATGCGGGGCTGAAGAGGAGGGCTGGTACTACCTGTTAGTCCACAGTGCCTTCGAGCAGGGCCCAGGAAAGGAGGGCTTTCCCTACTTCACCACCAATTCCTCCTCTCGAGACGGACTCCCTATGCCTCGCCAGCCGCAGGAAATGGCCGTGGAGTCAGTGCGCCAGGAAGAGTGTCAACCCCCCTCAGGAATGCTGGACTTCATAAGAACCATCAATCAGCAAATGGCGACGATTGAACGGAAGTGCGATACACTGGCTTCGAGATTAGACTCGCTAGAAAGGGTCTTTGGGGAGAAATTGGACGAAATTTTGAAGAACTTACCGTCTTCGCACTATAGCCTTCAATCATAGATAGCAGTAGTTCCGCCTAGAAGTAGGGAGAGTGCCTTAGTGGACAGCTATAATGGAGACCAAGGAGCCGCGGAGATGGGTGATGCTGTTCCTCTTCTGTGGCTTTAGCATGACTAGTGGAGCTTATTGGTGCACATACGCTCCTATCGCCACATCCGCCTCCAGCTACTACAATGTCGACGCCGCCCTAATCGACCTCTTCGAACTGTCCTTCCTAATCATGTTCTTCCCGACCTCCCCCCTAGCGACCTGGGCCCTGAACAAGTCCTTGTACTGGTCTATATTCCTGTGCTGTGGGATTAATGCTGTGGGCGGAGTACTGAGGTAGGGGACAGGTAGAGTCGTGGCTATGAAGAGCTTCGCGTTTGCGCTCACTGCACAGTTCTTCCTGGCGCTGGTCAATAGTATGGCTTTGGTGGCTTCAGCTACTGTGGCGGAGGTGTGGTTTCCGCCCAGTGAGATGGTCCTTAGCACCACTTTCACCAGTCTGGCCAATTTCATGGGAGTGGGCATCGGCCTAGTAATGCCGCCCTACGTGGGAAATGTGGAAATAACGCTAATGGTCGAGGCCGGTTTCGGGGTCATTTTCCTCGTCGCCTATATCTTCCTCGCAAGAAAAGACCCAGTTCGATCCCCACATGCAATCGCCTGCAGCGACATTTCCGCCTTCCTCCTGCGATGGAGAGAAACCATAGTGCTGCTAATGTGTGGGTCCTCAATAGGCACGAGCTACACCCTAATCGGCCTATTTCAGCAGATTTTGAGTCTGAACAACTACGATTCGGTCCAGGCGGGGTGGGCGGGACTGGTACTAGTGGCCGGCGGAGTCACAGGCGGACTGATAGCGACTGTAATAGTGGCGAAGTACCACACCTTTCTGCTGCCTTTGAGGATATATATAGTGCTGGCGATCATAGCAGCTGTGCTGCAGTGCGTTTTCCTGGATATCTACTCTCTGTACCTAGTCCTGGACTTCCTATTTGGTATCGGACTGGTCGGATTTGTCCCATTAGCCGTCCGAATGGGCGTAATTGCAGCCTCCCCATTAGATGAATCCATCCCGACGAACCTAATGTTCACCTCAGCCCAGGTCTTTTCTCTCATTTACACGTACCCAATTATATACTTCCAGCAGGGGAAGGGGTGGAGTGGCTTGTGGGGGATTGCACTGTGCACGGTGCTGGGCTTTGTGCCGCTGTTTTGGTTCTGTGATGTGAAGCGGGGAGAGGGCAAGAGTGCGAATGTGAAGCTGGTGGAGGAGGAAATAGTGACCGGGAACCATGTCCTTGCTGATTAATAGCGCTAGATTTCCGCTTAAAGGGAGGCAGTAGGCTCTATTTCGCTCTATTTGCGGACTTACTTATAGTCCGAATCAGTACTTCTTTCTCTTCCACAGTGCTAGCAATCAACAAATCCCTTCTTTCTCCCAAATGTGTAAAAATATGCAATCCGTGCAAAGCGCCGAACACAGGCTGAAAGTCCAAGTCTTCTACCTAGTCCTCGGCCTCCTCATGATCCTCGCAGTCCTGCCCTTCTCCGAGTGGTTCCGCTACCAAGGCTCCCCCTTCTCCGTCCTCGCCGTGAACGCCTTCAGTCGCGAAGAGTACCTAGCGAACAAGCGGAAGTGCAGTACTGCAGTGATGCAGAGCCAAGGCTTTGCTTGCATGTGTGAAAAGGAGGTGTGTGGAGTGCTGGGTCGGATGCATGTGGCAGGACAGGTCTTCACTACTGTGTTGTTAGTGGCGATTCCTGCCTTTATATGTGCGGGGGTGAACTTGAATCGGAAGGTGCGGAGGCTGAGGATGAGTCAGCCGCAGGAGAGGAGCTGCTTTGACTGGGAGATTAGTTTGTACCTTGGGCCCTTGCTGGTGGTGGGCGCATTTGTGTTTTGGGTGGTGATGAGTACTGTGAATGGCCCGCATGGGCAGGAAAACCTCTGGAAGGAGGACTTCCACATAGGACAGTCCTTCCAAAACGCACTGTTTGGCCTGGGAGTGATCATCTGGGGCACAGCGAACTACTACCTTTCTGTCAAAAAAGCATACACTGTCGAGCTATCGATGCGCAATATATACGTCTAGGGTAATCTTCATATGTTTATATGGTCTTTTGCTGGCTTTCGTCAATATTACGCTTGTATAGAAGTACTTAAATGGCTGAAATGTGATAAGCACCCTGTAAATGCAATGCAAGGACTTCTACCCTGTCCATAAGT
>Ga0247837_1000870_pt1 | contig 64980 bp, 64 predicted proteins | sample LaCtaG_2_FD_187115 | JGI IMG/M metagenome (GOLD analysis project Ga0247837, IMG submission 187115) | Freshwater microbial communities from meromictic Lake La Cruz, Castile-La Mancha, Spain - LaCruzMarch2015_14.5m | ecosystem: Environmental > Aquatic > Freshwater > Lake | place: Spain: Castile-La... | reverse complement strand
AGCGGGCCAGTCCCCAAACATGGTGAGATCAGGCTCATTCCAGCCTGATCTCTGCTGAAATAGTCCAATCCGAACAATTGGTGGACCGCGACTGGCTATGCGGACGTGTTGTCCAGAGCTTCCCTAATGCTGTGTATTGCAACAACAGCTACTGGTACTTTACTCAAGGGAGCACTACGCTCACCAAAATCCCCTTGAACTATTCGATTCCTTCTGCACCCACGGCTGGCACCAAGACAAAATTCACGATTGCTGGAATCACAGCGTACCAGAACATTTTTGGCGACATTGCTGTTGACCGCTTCCGGCATTCTGTATGGAGCCATCTCAGGGGGAGTTTTTTTTCTCCATTGATCTCGCCAATCCCAACCGCCACCTACACCCAGATCAAAACGGGCAACCCCAGCCTTCAACTCTCCTTCAGCGCCGATTTCAAGGCCCATTTTACCCAGAACTACGCGGGTGGACAATGGTTAAAAATCAAGACGAGCACAGGTGTGCCCACAGCCATTCCGGCTTCGTCACGCCTCTCGTGAATGGAAACGCCTTTCGTGACCTTGGCGGTGCCATTCCGATCCAGGTGCCCGACCCGCTGCCGCTGGCAGGTGCCTCCATGACCTTTGCCTGGTCACGCCAACGACGTCGCAGGATCAGGCTGGGGAGCCGCCAAGCCTGAGCTGGTGGCGCCGCAAGGCTGCGCGGTGGAATGTGCGGAGCTGGGTCACCGTCTTGCTGGGTTGTCCATAGGCGCTGCCGCCTGAGGCGGTCGGGAAAGACGCCCATTCCTGGGCCAGTCGATCGATCGCACGGTCGGAGAGCACGCCCCGATCCACGTCCACCAGGGCCCCGCGACTCTCCACCAGGTGGAGGGCGGCCTGATCCTGGCTGGCGGGACCGAACCCGGAGAGGCCGAGCTGGCGCTGGGCCGCCTGCCAGGTCCCCGGCAGGAATTGATAGGCCCCGGCGGCGGCACTGGCATACCGCTTCACCACCACCCTGTCGGGATGGCGCTCAAAGCTCTGGAACGATCCCCCGCCGTACAACATGCGATAGCCCTTCGTGCTGCCGCCGCTCCAGGTTCCCTCCGCAAAGCGGATCGTCTCGAGGGCGGCGCGGCGCTCGGGCGTGAGCGCATACAAGCCCGGTCCCTTGGCTGTGGGGAGGATCACGCTGGCGGGCTTGGGGGTCGGGCTCAGGTCAGACGCGGCGGACGAGCAGAGCAGCGGCAGACCCGCCAGCAGCAGCGACAGGCTCAGCGGTTGGAGCGACAAAACCCTGGGGGGCCATAACGGCATTGTCTACGTGTATCGATATCCAGACATTTACTGTGTCTATCGACACCGTTTGAGCGCAAGACTCCCGAGGGCCCCCTTGACAAAAGTCCTGTAGGATGCTTAGAAAGCATCCTTCGGTCATGAGGGAACTGCCGGGGCCCCTTTCCGCGGCCAAATGATCAGCACAGCTGATCTCAGCGCGGCTGATCTCAGCGCGGCTGATCTCAGCGCGGCTGAGGATCAGCCTGGTTGATGAGGGTCAGCCTGCCGCCAGAAATCCCAGAGCAGCTCGGACCCGTTGCAGGGTTGCCCCAGCCACCGCAGAGGCCCGATCGCCCCCTTCCCGCAGCACCTGATCGAGGTAACCCGTCTCGGCGCGGATCTCGGCGTAGCGCCCCTGCAGCGGCCGCAGCGCCTCCACGGCCGCTTCGGCCAGCAGGGGCTTGAACTGGCCCCAGCCCATCGCCGCGCACGCTGCGGCCACCTGCTCCCGGCTCTGGCCACTCAGCAGCCCGTAGAGCCCCAGCAGGTTGTCGGCCTCGGGGCGCTCAGCGTTCCCGAACTCCAGGCCGAGCACCGCATCGGTTTTGGCCCGTTTGATCTTCCGGGTGATCAGCTCGGGCGGATCGAGCAGGTTGAGGCGGGAGCCCTCGTTGGGGTCGCTCTTGCTCATCTTGCTGCGGCCGTCGCTGAGGCCCATCACCCGGGCCCCCTCGGAGAGGATCAACGGCTCGGGCACCTTGAGAATCGGGATCGGCTCGCCATCGGGGCCCTTGGCGCCGAAGCGGGCGTTGACACGCTGCTGGGCGATGTCCCGGGCCAGCTCAAGGTGCTGCTTCTGGTCCTCACCCACCGGCACCAGATCGGCGTCGTAGAGGAGGATGTCAGCGGCCATCAGCACCGGGTAATCCAGCAGACCCACCGACACCTGGTCGCCCTGCTTGAGAGCCTTCTCCTTGAACTGGATCATCCGCTCCAGCCAGTTCAACGGCGTGAGGCAATTCAGCAGCCAGGTGAGCTCGGCGTGGGCCGCGACCTGGCTCTGCACGAACACCGTGGAGCGCTGCGGATCAATGCCGCAGGCCAGGTAGAGGGCGGCTGTGCGAAGCGTGTCCTCCGCCAGCCGGGCAGGATCGTGGGGCACGGTGATCGCGTGAAGATCCACCACACAGAAAAAGGTGTCGTGGGACTCCTGCAGGGCCACCCAGTTGCGGATCGCCCCCAGCCAATTGCCCAGGTGCAGGGCGCCACTGGGCTGCACCCCGGAGAGCACCCTGGGGCGATCGCTCACGGTTGCGGTTCGATCGTGACCGGCAGGATCGGCTCCTCGGCCACGGCTTGATCGCCAAGGCCTTGATCGAGCAGGGCCGGATCCAGCAGTGGTGCCACCTCCACCAGAGGGGTGTCATCAAGGGGCAGCGGCTCGGGTGGGGCGGGCTGGGGACGGCTGGGGCGGGCGAAGGGATCGGGCCGGCCGCCGCGCCGCTCGCCGCCCCGGGCATCACCCCTTGTCTCGCCCCTGGTGTCGCCGCGGCGTTCGCCTCGCTCCAGCCGGCGCACCGGGGTAGCCTCGCGGGACGGGTCCCGGGACACCTCCGGGCGGCCGCCACCCTGGGCCCTCTGTTGAACCACCAGCTCATCGAGCTTGCCCTGCTCCAGCAACTGGGCCACGGTGCGGATCGAGAAGCCCAGGGCGGCCACGGTGGAGCGCAACTGAAAGCTCTCCTGCACCAGCTGGGCGGCCCGCTGCTCGTTTTCACTCAGTCGGATCCGGAAGCCCCCGACCTCCCGTCCGCCCTCGCGCCCCCTCTCGCGACCTGCGCCGGTTGGGCGGCCCCGCTCGCTGCCGGCGGCGGGCCGGGAGTCGGGCGAAGGCTCCGCCTCGCTCGACAGTTCCGGCTCCGGGGAGATCCCTGGGACCGCCGCCACCTCGCCCGTTTCGGTCATCTCGGTGTTGCTCTGTTCGGCCATGGCCGCACCCCTTCAATCCGGGGGCAAGTTTGCCGCATCAACGGCGCCGGGGTCAGGCAGCCAGTGCAGCTGGTGCGGGTCCGGCTGGGAGCTGCGGGCCAGCACCACCAGGGGAAGCGGTCGCCGCCCCGGCCGCTCGAACACCGCCCGGTAGCGGGCCAGGAAGGCCAGATAGGACGCCAGGGTCCAGCCGTGGTTGCCACGGTCCCGGGCCTCCCAATAGCGTCGCAGGGCCGCCTGGCAGGCCTGGGGGCCGAACTCTCGCCAGCAGAGGGTTTCGGCTAGCGCCGGATCGATGCCGTCGTGCCGCAGCCCCCGGAAGCGGGCCAGCTCCGGGGCCTCGGCGGTGCTGTCTGGAGGCAGCAGCCGGGCCAGATCGGCCACCGGCGCCACCTCCAGCCGCAACCAGCAGCGGTTGAGCAGCAGCACCGGCAGCTGGCCGTGCCAGGCGGTCTGCCGTTGCAGGCCGTGCCACTGCTGGGCCAGCAGAACCCTCTGGCGGGGGGTCAGGGTCCCCCAGCGGCTGGTCTCAACCATGGACACCCCGGAAGGTGATGTCGGAGCTGGCATATTCGCTGGGCTCCAGGTGGATCGTGCAGCGCACCGGCCCGAAACGGGCCTCCAGGTGCTCCTCCACCAGCTCAGTCACCCGGTGGGCCGTGGGCAGGTCGTTGGCGGCCACCACCATGTGCATGTCGATGAACACCTGCTGTCCCAGCACACCGCGGCTGGCGATGTCGTGGCAGTTCAGCACCCCCGGCACCGCCATCGCCACGGCATGGATCGCCTCCGGGGCAATGGCGATCTGGTCCACCAGCCAGGGCAGGTTGGAGCTGAGCACCTGCCAGCAGGCCCGCACCAGCAGCAGGGCGAGGGGCACGGCCACCGCCACGTCGAGCCAGTTCATCCCCAGCAGCAGCACCCCGGCCAGGCCCACCAGCACCATCAAGGTGGTCCAGATGTCGCTGGTGGTGTGCATGGCATCGGCCAGGAGCAGGCGGCTGCCGAGCCGGTTGCCCTCCCGCCGCTCGTAGGCCGCCAGCAGCACGTTGCAGGCCAGGGCCAGCAACAGCAGCAGCAGCTCCAGCCTGCCGATGCGCAGCGGGGCGAAACCGTTGATGAGCCGTTGGGTGGCCGTCTGGAGAATTTCGAAGGAGGCGAAAAAGATGAAGGCGGCGATCGCCAGGGCGCCCACCCCTTCGTACTTGTGGTGGCCGTAGGGATGGTCGCGGTCAGGCTTCGGATCGGAGAGCCCGTTGGTGATCAGTCCCAGCAGGCTGGAGAGGCCATCGGTGGCGCTGTGCATCGCATCGGCCAGCACCGCCAACGAGCCGCTCATCAGCCCCACCACCAGCTTCAGCAGGCTCATCAGCACATTCACCGCCAGGGCAGTGAGCAACACCCGATTCACCTCCGCCCGGCTGTCGCTCGAAGGGGAGGCGCTCCCTGGCGGGGTGGAGATGGCCATGCCGAGGGCGGGATCCACCCCAATTTATGGATGGCCTGGGCAGAAAGGCGCAGCTGAGCTAGAGATGCTCACCTGGGTCGGCCCCGCCGGATCCCCACTGGCACCCTTGCCCGCCCGCCTTGGCACCCCTCTCCCGCTCCGACCAGGCCGCCGCCGCGCCGGGCCGCTGGCCGATTCCCTGGCTTCCCGCCGCCGGCCTGCTGGCGGGGGGCTGGCTGGTGACGGAGGCATTGCACGGGCCGGGTTCCGGAGCCCTCCTGGTGGGGGCGATGGCCGGTGGCTGGTGGTGGCTGAGCCGTGGCCGACGAACCATGTGCCCCGCCCTGCCCCAGACCTGTGAGGCCTGGCTCCGTCGCTGCGACGGGCTTCTGCTCCAGTTCGAGCGGCTTGAAGCGGCCGGCCCCGCCGGGGAGCATCGGTCCACCCCGGCCCAGCGCAGCCGTCGCGAGCGCCTCGAGCGCCTGCGGCGGCGCCAGGATCGGCGGCAGCTGGAGCTGGCCGTGGTGGGGGTGACCCTGCCATCACCAAGCCTGCAGCCGGTACTGTTGGCGGCCCTGCGGGGAGCCCTTCCCCTGGCCCTGCACTGGGGCCATCCCCTGCCTGCCTCCAGCCCGAACTGGCGATGGCCCGCCCCGTTCGCCGAATCCGACCAACTTCTGTACTGCCTTGGCTCCAGCCTGGGGGGCGCCGATCTGCGCTGGCTCGACAGCCTGCCGGCCCAGCAGCCCGTCTGGCTGCTGGTGACCAGCGACCCTGCCGACGGCGAGCGGCGCCTTGCGCAAGAGGCCGAGCTCCGCGCCCAGCTGCCGGCCCGGCTGGGAGATCGCCTGCTGTTCTGGGGGGGGGCGGCCCGTGAGCTGCACCACACCCTGGAGCCCCTGCGCCAGCATCTGCAGGGCGGCGGGCAGCAGCAATTGATCGCCACCGATCTGCGCTGCCTCGAAACCCTGCACCTCGATTGGCAGCGGGAGCTGGAGGTGCTGCGCCGCCAGCGGCTGAGGCCACTCGTGCAGCGCACCCAGTGGCTGGTGGCCGCGTCGGTGGTGGTCGCCCCCCTGCCCAGCCTGGATCTGCTGGTCCTGGCCGTTGCCAATGGGGTGATGCTCCAGGAGATGGCCCGCCTGTGGGATTGCCCCTGGGGAGCCGACCAGCTGCGGGAAGCCGCCCTGGAACTGGCCAAGGCGGCCCTGGCCCTCGGCGTGGCGGAGTGGAGCAGCCAGGCCCTGCTCACCCTGATGCGGCTTGAGGCCAGCACCTGGCTGGTGGGCAGCGCCCTGCAGGCCCTGAGCGCGGCCTACCTCACCCGGGTGGTGGCCCGGGCGATGGCCGATGTGATGGCCCTGAGCAGCGGCCTGCCGGAGACCGATCTGGCCGAGCTGCGCCGACAGGCGCCTTTGCTGGTCGCCCGGGCGGCGGAGGCGGAACGGCTCGACTGGTCGGGCTTCCTCGCCCAGGCCCGCACCTGGCTGGCTGGCGGCGGAGCGGCCCGATCCCCAGCCGACCAAACACCATCACTTCAGGCTTCTTCATGAAGCAACAAAAACATTCTTCATGGAGTTTTTCAACGGGGTCTTGCGTTTCCTGGAGTGGCTTCTGTCCCACCCTGGGCCCTTCCTAGGTTGAGACATCCGGCTGTCTCTTGGGCCTGTCCCTTGGATGTCCGGATCATCCCGTCCTCATTCGTCTTCGTTTTTCCGATGACAACAGCTGTTCGCAGCGGACGTTCCAGCTCCTGGGAAGGCTTCTGTCAGTGGGTCACCTCCACCGACAACCGCCTCTATGTGGGTTGGTTCGGTGTGCTGATGATCCCCTGCCTCCTGGCAGCCACGATCTGCTTCATCATTGCCTTCATCGCCGCTCCCCCCGTCGATATCGACGGCATCCGCGAGCCCGTTGCCGGTTCGCTTCTCTACGGCAACAACATCATCTCCGGTGCCGTCGTTCCCTCCAGCAACGCCATCGGCCTGCACTTCTACCCGATCTGGGAAGCGGCCAGCCTTGATGAGTGGCTCTACAACGGCGGGCCCTATCAGCTGGTGGTGTTCCACTTCCTGATCGGCATCTCCGCCTACCTGGGCCGCCAGTGGGAACTGAGCTACCGCCTCGGCATGCGCCCCTGGATCTGCATTGCCTACAGCGCCCCGCTCTCGGCCGCCTTCGCCGTGTTCCTGATCTACCCCTTCGGCCAGGGCTCCTTCTCCGACGGCATGCCCCTCGGCATCTCTGGCACCTTCAATTTCATGCTGGTGTTCCAGGCTGAGCACAACATCCTGATGCACCCCTTCCACATGCTCGGTGTGGCCGGTGTGTTCGGCGGCAGCCTGTTCTCGGCCATGCACGGCTCCCTCGTCACCAGCTCCCTGGTGCGGGAAACCACTGAAACCGAGAGCCTCAACTACGGCTACAAGTTCGGCCAGGAAGAGGAGACCTACAACATTGTGGCCGCCCACGGTTACTTCGGTCGCCTGATCTTCCAGTACGCCAGCTTCAACAACAGCCGCAGCCTCCACTTCCTGCTGGCCGCCTGGCCGGTGGTGGGCATCTGGTTCACCGCCCTGGGAGTCAGCACGATGGCCTTCAACTTGAACGGCTTCAACTTCAACCAGTCGATCCTTGATGCCCAGGGCCGGGTGGTGAACACCTGGGCCGATGTGCTCAACCGCGCCAACCTCGGCTTCGAGGTGATGCACGAGCGCAACGCCCACAACTTCCCCCTCGATCTGGCCCTCACCGAAGCCCGTCCCGTGGCCCTGGTGGCCCCGGCGATCGGCTGAAGCCGCCAAGCAACGGCCCTACAACACGGTTCTGGCCATTCCTCCGTCAAGCCCCCTCCTGCAGGGGGCTTTTTTGTGCCCGTTCTGCCGGGCCGCCGCGCAGGGATGCCAGGCTGATGGATTGGGTTGGCGCGCCTTGCGAGGCTTGCGGGGATCGAAACCAACAAGGCCGGTGCGGCAGCTGGCGTGGGCCTTGACGGCCTTGCTTGGCATCGCCCTGGCGGGCTGCCCTGCCCCCCGCCCGTCGGCTGCGCCGGAGCAGGAAAATCCCCAACCTGGCGCAGCGGTCCCAGACTCCCGCCCCCTGGTGTTCACCACCTTCACGGTGCTGGCCGACATGGCCCGCCAGGTGGCAGGCGACCAGCTGCAGGTGGAATCGATCACCAGGCTGGGTGCCGAGATCCATGGCTATGAGCCCACCCCCAGTGATCTCAAGCGGGTGGGGGATGCGCAATTGTTCCTGGATAACGGCCTGCATCTCGAGGCCTGGGCCGCTCGGTTCTACAGCTCGATTCCAGCGGTTCCGCGGGCCACCTTGAGCGAGGGAATCGTGGCCCTGCCGATCGCCGAAGACAAGGCCGCCGGCAAGCCCAATCCCCATGCCTGGATGTCCCCGAAGCTGGCGGAGGTCTATGTCGAGAACATTCGGCGGGCCTTCACGCGGCTGGATCCAGCCCATGCCGACCACTACCGCGCCAATGCCGAGCGATACCGAGCCAAGCTCCGGGCCCTCGACCGGGAGCTGCGCGCCGCCCTGGCCGCCGTTCCGCCGGGCAAGCGGGTGCTGGTCAGTTGCGAGGGGGCCTTCTCCTACCTCGCCGCCGACTATGGTCTGAAGGAGGCCTACCTGTGGCCGGTCAACGCCGAATCACAAGTCACCCCGCAGCGCATGGCACGCCTGATCGAGCTGGTCCGCACGCGGCGGGTGCCGGCCGTGTTCTGCGAAAGCACCGTCAGCGCCGAGACCCAGCGGCAGGTGGCCGCGGAATCCGGCGCCCGCTTCGGCGGCATCTTCTACGTGGATTCGCTCTCCGCCCCCAGCGGTCCGGCCAGCACCCTGCTGGAGCTCCAGCGCCACAACATCCGCACCCTGGTCGATGGCCTGAAGGGATCCTGAGCCGATGCCAGAGAACAGGATCTCCGTTCAGCACCTCAGCGTCGACTACCACGGCGTGGTCGCCCTTTACGACGCCTCCCTGCAGGTGAGGGCCGGCAGCATCTGCGGCCTGGTCGGCATGAACGGTGCCGGAAAGAGCACCTTGATCAAGGCCCTGATGGGCTTTGTCCAACCCTCCTACGGCCAGATCGCGATCAACGGCAACTCCCTGCGCCAGGCCCGCCGCGACCATGCCGTGGCCTACGTGCCCCAGGCCGAGAGCGTGGACTGGAACTTTCCGGTCCAGGTGGCCGATGTGGTGATGATGGGCCGCTACGGATCGATGAACCTGCTGCGGATCGCCCGGCGCTCCGACCACCAGGCCGTTCGCGACAGCCTGGAGCGGGTGGGGCTGTGGCCCCTGCGCCAACGGCAGATCGGCGAACTCTCGGGGGGCCAGCGCAAGCGCGCCTTCCTGGCCCGGGCCCTGGCCCAGGGGGCCTCGGTGCTGCTGCTGGATGAACCCTTCGCCGGGGTGGACATCCGCACCGAAAAACTGATGATCGAACTGTTCCAGGAGTTCCGCCGCGAAGGGCGCACCCTGTTGATCTCCACCCACGACATGGCCCATGTCACCGGCTTCTGCGATCAGGTGGTGCTGATCAACAAGACCGTGCTGGCCTACGGCGACACCTCCGAGGTGTTCACCGAGGAGAACCTGGCCCGCACCTTCGGTTGGGGCCAGAGCTGATGGGGGCTCCGATCTGGCTGATCGAGCCCCTGCAGCACTCCTTCATGGTGAAGGCCCTGCTGGTCAGCTCCCTGGTGGCCACGGTCTGCGGAATGCTCTCCTGCTTCCTCACCCTGAAGGGCTGGGCGCTGATGGGCGATGCGGTGTCCCACGCCGTGATGCCCGGCGTGGTGATCGCCTACGCCCTCAACCTGCCCTTCGCCCTGGGCGCCTTCGTGTTCGGGGTGGGCTCGGTGGCCGTGATCGGCTACATCAAGCAGATGACCCGCATCAAGGAGGACACGGTGATCGGCCTGGTGTTCACCGGCTTCTTCGCCCTGGGCATCACCCTGGTGTCAAAGGTGAGGAGCTCGATCGACCTGACCCACATCCTCTTCGGGAACGTGCTGGGGATCAGCGCCTCCGACATCGTCCAGACGCTGCTGATCAGCCTGCTGGTGCTGGGCGTGCTGACGGTGTTTTACCGCGATCTGGTGCTGTTCTGCTTCGATCCCACCCACGCCCGATCAATCGGCATCCACACCGGTTTCCTCTATTACCTGTTGCTCTCGGCGCTCTCCCTGGCAGCGGTGGCGGGACTGCAGACCGTGGGGATCATCCTGGTGGTGGCGATGCTGGTCACACCCGGGGCCACGGCCTACCTGCTCACCGACCGCTTCGATCGGATGACCTGGATCGCAATCCTCTCCGCCGTGCTCTCGAGCCTGGTGGGGATCTACGTCAGCTACTGGCTCGATGCCTCCACCGGCGGCTGCATCGTGCTGGTCCAGACCGGCCTGTTCGTGCTCAGCTTCCTGTTCGCTCCGCGCCACGGCCTGCTGGCCCAGTCGCGGCAGCGGCGCCAATCCCAGGGACCCGCCTCTTGAGCTCCGGGCCGGATCGGGGCTGGCCCTGGTGGCCGCTGCTGCCTCTCTATCCCTACGGCCAGCGCCACACCCTGGTACGAGAGCTGATTCCAGACCAGGCCTGGAGCTTCGAGCAACTCCAGGGCCTGCTCTATGTGGCGGTGCCGATCCGGATGACCGTGCTGCGCCTGCGCGGGGGCCTGCTGCTCTACGCGCCGGTGCCCCCCACCGGGGAATTGCTGGCCGCCCTGGAGCCGCTGGTGGAGCGCTGCGGGCCGGTGCTCTCGATCGTGCTGCCCACCAGCTCCGGCCTCGAGCACAAGCTGCCGGTGCCTGCGATGGCCCGGGCCTTCCCCGAGGCCAGCGTGTGGGTGAGCCCATGCCAGTGGAGCTTTCCGCTGCCGCTTCCCCTGGCCTGGCTGGGCTTCCCGGCCCGCCGCACCCGGGTGCTGTTCGAGCAGGGCCTGCCCCACGAGGAGGAACTCAGCTGGCTGCCGCTCGGACCCCTGGACCTGGGCCTGGGCACCTTCATGGAGGTGGCCTGCTTTCACCGCGCCAGCGGCGCCCTGGTGCTCACCGATGCCCTGGTGGCGATTTCAGCCGAGCCGCCGGCGCTGTTCGAGGCCGATCCCACCCCGCTGCTGTTCCATGCCCGCGAGCGAGGTGATCAACCCCTGCGCGACGACCCGGAGCAGCGGCGGCGCGGCTGGTGGCGCCTGGTGCTGTTCGCTTCGTTCCTGCGGCCCGAGAGCGTGCGGATGCCCCCCTGGCGGGAGCTGCTGGCCGCCTGCTGGCAGCCCGGACAACGCCAGGCACGCCTTTACTTCGGCCTCTACCCATTCCGCTGGGAAGCCGGCTGGGAGCGGGAATGCGCGGCGCTGATCCGGCCTGGGGAGGCGCTGCTGCAGGTGGCGCCGGTGCTGGAGCGGCTGGTGTTTCCTCGGCAACGGTCCCAGCTGGTGGCCTGGCTGCGGGAGCTGGCGGCGATTGAGGGCCTGGCCTGGCTGGTGCCCGCCCATTACGAGGCCCCGCTGCCCATCCGCAGCGTCGACCTGGAGAAGCTCGCCACCGAACTGGAAAGCCGGGCCTGGGCCCCATCGAGCGGCTCCTGGGCCTTTCTGGCCCAACTGGACCAGACCCTGGTGGCCTGGGGCCTGGTGCCGGGAGAGCAGGAGCCGAAGAAAACCGACTAGCCGGCCATCAGAGCTTCAGCCGCTCAGAGCTTGAGCTCACCGGGGTCGTCCTCACCGCCTTCGCCGAAGAGGGTGGTTTCCAGCTCCATGCGCTGCTCCATCTGGCGCAGGAAGTAACCGGTCATCATGGCCGAAGCAAGCAGGCCGGCGAGGTTGTCGCGGCTGGCCTGGATCTTCACCTCGAACTGTTCGCCGGGCAACATGCCGAGCAGACCCTGGACGTTGTGGCGAATGATGTCCTGAATGTCGCCGCTGGCGGAGCGGGCCACCCGCTGGAGCACATCCGGGGACTGATCCTGAAGGTACTGAATCAGCAGGTTGCTGCTGATCGCTTCGCTGTCGGTCGTCAGGAACTCCGGGTTGAACATCTCCGGTGTGCTCTGCATCACGGTCTGCACCCTACCGCAGGCGATCAAGCGGCACCGAGCGGGTCCGGGAGGGAGAACCGAATCGGGCCGAGGTGGTTCAGGGGCCAGTAGCGGAACACCGCCGTGCCGATCACATGGTCGGCGGGAAGAGGTCCCCAGAGGTGGGAATCCAGGCTGGCATTGCGGTTGTCCCCCAGCACCATCAGATGGCCGGGCGGCACCAGCAGCGGCGCCAGGTCGTAGTCGATCGGCGCCGGGCGCCAGGGCTCCACAACCACCGAACCGTTGCGGCGCAAGGCGCCTTCGCGCACCTCAATCCGGTCCCCCGGCCCGGCCACCACCCGTTTGATCAGGGCGGCGCCCGGGTCGTAGCCGGCGGCCAGCAGCGGATCAGGCGGGCGAAACACCACGATCGTCCCGAGCGGCAGGGGGCCCGGCAGCCGCGGCCGAATCTTCTCCACCAGAATCCGATCCCGCAGCTGCAGGGTGGGCAGCATCGAGCCCGAGGGGATCCAGCGGGGCTCGATCACCAGCCAGCGCAGCAGCAGGGCCAGGGCGGCCCAGAGCAGCAGCGGCAGCCACTGGCGAACAAAATCGGAACGGGCTGGGGCACCGCCTGAACCACTGCCAGGGCCATGGGGGGTCGTCATGGGGCAGGTCTGTCCGGGGCATTGGCGATGATCCATCCTGAACAGGCCAGGGCCAGGGTGAGCGGAGCCGACAACCTCAAAGCCTCCCTGGCTTTGCTGCGGGGACTTCAGCGGCTTGGCCTGCAGCGGCTGGTGCTCTGTCCGGGCAGTCGATCCGGCCCCCTGGCGGTGGCGGCCGGGATGCTGGAGGGGCGTCAGTTCAGCCTCCACACCGGCATCGACGAGCGCTCGGCGGCCTTCTTCGCCCTGGGACTGAGCCGGGCCGACGGCCAGCCGGCGGCGGTGGTCACCACCTCCGGCACCGCCGTGGCCAACCTGCTGCCGGCGGCGGTGGAAGCCGACCACGGCGCCATCCCCCTGCTGCTGCTCAGTGCCGATCGGCCCGGCCACCGGAAGGGGTGCGGCGCCAACCAGACCGTGAACCAGCAGGACTTCCTGCGGCCCAGCTGCCGCTGGGTGGGGGAAGGCGATCCGGCCGGCCTGGCGGTGATGGCCCCCGCAGCTCTCCACCAGCTCGCCCTGACGGCGTGGCGGGCCGCCACCGGTGCGCCCGCCGGGCCGGTGCACCTCAACCTGCCCTTCGAGGACCCCCTCCACGCCGCGGCGGCGGACGTGCTGTCCCTGGCCTCAGGGCTGGCAGCCGGCCAGGACAGGCCCGCCCCGGACGCTCCGGCCGGGGACCGATCGGGCGAGGCCGCCAGGCCTGGGGTCACCCCGCTGCTGGATCCGGATCGGCCAGGGGTGATCGTGGCCGGTCCCTGGCGGGGGCCACCGCAGGAGCGTGCCCCCTTCCTGGCCGCCCTGGGGCGCTGGCAGGGGCGCACTGGCTGGCCCCTGCTCGCCGATGGGCTCTCCGGCCTGCGGGGTGAGACCGGCCTGGCGGCGATCGGCGGCTACGACCTGGTGCTGGAGGACCCGCCCGAGGCGTTGGCGGCGGATCAGGTGCTGCGGCTCGGTCCGCTGCCGGCCAGCCGTCGCCTGCAGCAGTGGCTGGGGGGCCTCGGGGGTCGCCAGCTGCTGATCGGCGAAGCCGAGCCCCGCAACCTGGATCCCCTTGGCACGGCGTCGCTGCGCCTCGGCGCCGGCCTCGATCGCTGGTGCCGGTCCCTGCCCGAGGGGGTCTGGCGCGGTGGGGCCTCCCCGGCCAGCCTCACCCACCAGCACCATTGGCGTCAACAGGAGGACCACTGCCAGGCCCTGTTGAACCGCCAGCTCCCGGCCAGCGGGGTGCCCAGGGAGCCGGCCCTGGCCCGGGCGCTCAGCCGGCTGCTGCCGCCGGGCTGGCCGGTGATGCTGGCCAACAGCAGCCCGGTCCGCGACTGGGAGAGCTTCTCAGACCCGGCCGCACCCGCCCGGGAGCTGTTCGGCTTCCGCGGCGCCTCCGGCATCGACGGCACGCTCTCGCTTGCGGCGGGTCTGGCAGAGAGCCTCGGGCAGCTGGTGCTGCTCACTGGGGATCTGGCCCTGCTGCACGACAGCAACGGCTGGCTGTGGCGACGGCAACTCACCGGCCGGCTCACCGTGGTGGTGATCGACAACGGCGGTGGCGGCATCTTCGAGCAACTGCCGATTCGCCCCGCCGCCCCGAATGGCGAGCTGATCGACTTCGAGCGCCTGTTCGCCATGGCCCAGGGCTTGGATCACGGCGCCCTGGCGGCGGCCCATGGGGTGGCCTGGCGCCGGGTGGAGCGCCTTGAGCACCTGGCCGACGCCCTGGCCTGGAGCCTGAGCCAGCCCCTGGCCCTGCTGGAGCTGCGCACCGACCGCCGCGCCGATGCGGCCCTGCGGCAACGGTTGCGGGCCGCCGCCGCCCGCGGCCCAGAATGACCTCCCCGTCGCCTACGCCTCGATGAGCGCCGAGTCCACCCCGGCCGAGCCGCCCGTGGCCTGGACCCCGGCCGGCACCTACCAGGACATCTGTTTCGATCGGGGCCCGAAGGGTGTCGCCCGGATCGCGATCAACCGCCCGGCCAAGCGCAACGCCTTCCGGCCCCGCACTGTCGTGGAACTCTGTGACGCCTTCTCCCGGGTGCGCGAAGACCCGTCCGTGGGGGTGGTGCTGCTCACCGGCGTCGGACCGGCCGCCGACGGGGGCTACGCCTTCTGCTCCGGCGGCGACCAGAGCGTGCGGGGGGACGGGGGCTACCTGGACGGAGCGGGCCTGCCCAGGCTCAACGTGCTCGATCTGCAACGGCTGATCCGCTCCCTGCCCAAGGTGGTGATCGCCCTGGTGGCCGGCTACGCGATCGGTGGCGGCCAGGTGCTGCACCTGCTCTGTGATCTCAGCCTGGCGGCCGACAACGCCGTGTTCGGCCAGAGCGGGCCGCGGGTGGGCAGCTTCGACGGCGGTTTCGGGGCGAGCTACCTGGCCCGGGTGGTGGGGCAGCGCAAGGCCCGCGAGATCTGGTTCCTCGGCCGCCAGTACAACGCCGAGCAAGCCTTGGCCATGGGGCTGGTCAATGCGGTGGTGCCGCTCGCCGAGCTGGAGGCGGAGGGGTTGCGCTGGGCCCGGGAGGTGCTGCGCCAGAGCCCCACGGCGATTCGTTGCCTCAAGGCCGCCTTCAATGCCGAAACCGACGGCATGGCCGGGCTCCAGGAGTTGGCCGGCCAGGCCACCCATCTCTTCTACCGAACCGCCGAGGCCCAGGAGGGCCGCGATGCCTTCCTTGAGAAGCGGGATCCCGACTTCTCAACCCAGCCCTGGCTGCCCTAGCAGTTTCGCTACGGTGGAGATATATCACCAACAGCCTTGGTGCGGCCGGTGAGGTGATCAACGGCGTGCCTTCGCCTGATGGTTCTGAATCCAACCGTGCATCGACTGACGCCCCTCCTGCTCGCTGGCTGCATCGCCACCGGCGGCCTGGTCAGCCCCCTACCGGCGGCAGCGGAAGGCTGGCTCGGAGACAGTCCGGTGCTGCGGCCATCGGGCGATCTGATCACCCAACCCGCCCTCCAGCCCTCCCTCCAACCCCCCTCGCCGCCTGACCGCAAGCTGGTGCTGCTGCGCGGCAAACGGCAACTTCTGGTGCTCGAGAACGAGCGGGAACTGCGCCGCTTCCCCGTGGCGGTGGGCATGCCGGGCTGGGAAACCCCCGTAGGTCGCTTCGCGGTGATCGAGAAGCGCACCGATCCGGCCTGGAAGCACCCCGCCACCGGCGAGGTGGTGCCCGCTGGCCCCACCAATCCGCTCGGCAGCCGCTGGATCGGCTTCCTGCGCGACTGCAAGGGCCGCAGCGGCTTCAACGGCCAGCAGCACCTGAAGGTGGAAGGCTGCGTGACGTCCGGCTTCCACGGCACCCCCCAACGGGGCAGCGTCGGCAGGGCCGTGTCCCATGGCTGCGTGAGGCTGTTCGAGGAAAATGTCCAGGAGCTCTACGACCTGGTCCAGGTCGGCACCGTGGTCACCGTGGTGCCCTGATCCACGGCCGGAGCATCCCTTTCGATCACCGGGGACCCCGGTTGATCACCCGTAGAGTTCGCTCGATCCGAGCGAACTCCCATGCGCGTGCTGTTTGCCGCCGCCGAGTGCGCCCCGATGGTGAAGGTGGGCGGCATGGGGGACGTGGTGGGCTCCCTGCCGCCCGCCCTGGCCGGCCTCGGCCACGACGTGCGGCTGATCCTGCCGGGTTACGGCAAGCTCTGGGGCCTGCTGCCGATTCCCGAGGAGCCGGTCTGGCGCGGCCGGGCGATGGGAACGGATTTCGCCATCTACGAAACCAGCCATCCTGGCAACGGCCTGACGATCTACCTGGTCGGCCATCCCGTCTTCAACCCGGCCCGCATCTACGGCGGTGACGACGAGGATTGGCGCTTCACCTTCTTCGCCAACGCCACGGCCGAATTCTGCTGGCACCACTGGAAGCCGGAGGTGCTGCACTGCCACGACTGGCACACCGGCATGCTGCCGGCCTGGATGCACCAGGATCCGGAGATCAGCACGGTCTTCACCATCCACAACCTCCAGTACCAGGGACCCTGGCGCTGGAAGCTGGAGCGCATGACCTGGTGCCCCTGGTATATGCAGGGGGAAACCACCATGGCGGTGGCCCTGATCCATGCCGATCGGATCAATGCCGTCTCTCCCACCTACGCCCGGGAGATTCGAACCCCGGAGTACGGCGAAGGCCTCGATGACCTGCTGAACTTCTTCGGCGGCAAGCTCAGCGGCATCCTCAACGGCATCGACACGGTGGCCTGGGATCCGGCCACCGACGTCAGCCTGCCGGCCCGGTTCAGTTCCGTCGATCTCGCGCCCCGGGCGATCAACAAGCAGGCGCTGCAGGAACGCATGGGCCTGAACACCGCCCCAGAGAGCTTCGTGATGGGGATGGTGTCCCGGCTGGTGGATCAGAAGGGGGTGGACCTGCTGCTGCAGGTGGCCGAGCGGGTGCTGGCCTACACCAACAGCCAGATCGTCGTGCTCGGAACCGGGGATCGCAGCTACGAAGCCGGCCTGTGGCAGATGGCCTCCCGCCACCCCGGCCGCTTCTCGGTCTTCCTCACCTACGACGACGCTCTGGCCCGGTTGATCTACGGAGGCGCCGACGCCTTCCTGATGCCCAGCCGCTTCGAGCCCTGCGGCATCAGCCAACTGCTGGCGATGCGTTACGGCTGCATCCCCGTGGTACGGAAGGTGGGCGGGCTGGTTGACACCGTGCCACCGCACGTGCCGGATCAACAGAGCGGCACCGGCTTCTGCTTCGACCGCTACGAGCCGATCGATTTCTACACCGCGATCGTGCGGGCCTGGGAGGCGTGGCGCCACACCGAAAGCTGGCGGGAGTTGCAACGGCGGGCCATGGGGCGCGACAGCAGCTGGAACCGCTCCGCCCTCGACTACGACGCCCTCTACCGGGATGTGCGGGGCATCCAGGAACCGCCCGCGCCGGCAGCGGTGGAGGAACCGGAACCGGTCGCCACGAACCCTTCGCCGGATTCAACCCCCGAGGTCCCGGCCGCGGCGCCGATCCAACAGCGCCTCACCCAGTTGCTGCGCCGCGGCATCGCCTGAGCCCAGGCCGCCATGCCCCCCGCGCCGGACCCCAGCGACCTGCCTGCCCCCTACCGCAACCCCTGGGGTCTGCTCGCCAGAGATCTTCGGGCGGTGGTGGCCAGCCTCCGGCTGAAGGTCCAGGAGCTGTGGCGCCGCAATGGTGAAGGGGACCTGCCGGTGGCGGGTTTCTGGCCCCGCCGCTTTAGGGCCTGGTTCTGGCCCCTTGTGCTGCTTCTGGTGACAGGGATCCTGGCGCTGCTGCCGCTCGCGACGGCGCCGCCGGGGTGGCGCCGGCCGATGGTGTCACAGCCGGTGGCCCAACCCAGCGCCGAACCTGTGGGCCCCGACCCTGTGGGCGCCGAACCACGGCCTCCCGAGCCGGTGCCCCCAGCGCCGATGGTCCCACCTGCTCAGGCTCCGCCCCTGGCGATCGAACCGCCACCGCTGCAGCTCGATCCGCTGATGGCACTGCTGGCGGAGCAGGATCCCGATGGACTGATCACCGCCGCCCGGCCCCAGCCGGCCAGGTCGTTGCTGGAGCTGGAGCTCAGCGATCGCTTCGCCGCCCTTGCCCCCCCGCTGGGCAGCCAGTGGGCGGAGAGCTGGCTGGAGCGGGCCAGCGGCCTCGGCTACGGGAGCCTGGAGCTGGTCGATCAGGGCGGACGCCTGCTGGGTCGATCCGCCCTGGTGGGAGGGGGCATGATCATGTTCGAACGTTCCACGATGGGCTGAGGGCATGCGGTTGGGCGAGCTGGTGGCGCTGTGGGGGCCACCGATCGGGGCCGAAGAGTTCGGAACCGGCCAGCTCGCCACCGAAGCGCTCGATCCGGAGGCGCCGCTCGGGCCCGTCTGCACCGACAGCCGGGCCCTCGCCGCCGGGCACCTGTTCGTGGCCCTGGTGGGGGAGCGCTTCGATGGCCACGATTTCCTGGCTCAGGCCCAGCGGCTGGGTGCCCAGGCCGCCGTGATCGAGCGCAGCCAACTTGCGGCGCTCCCTCCAGGGCTGCCGGCCTGGGCGGTCGACGACACGCTGCTGGCCTACCAGCAGTTGGCCCGGCAATGGCGGCGCGCTTTGGCGGTGCCGGTGGTGGCGGTCACCGGCTCGGCCGGCAAGACCACCACGCGGGAGCTGATCCGCGCCGCCCTCGAACCGCTTGGCCCGGTGCTGGCCAGCACCGGCAACGACAACAACGACATCGGCGTTCCCGCCACCCTGCTGCGGGCCACGGCGGCGCACTGCGCCCTAGTGGTGGAGATGGGGATGCGGGGGCTGGGGGAAATCGAGCGGCTCTCCCGCTGCGCCGAACCCGACGTGGTGGTGATCACCAACATCGGCACGGCCCACATCGGCCGGCTGGGCAGCCGGGAGGCGATCTCGCGAGCCAAATGTGAGATCACCTCCGCCCTCAGGCCCGATGGCCTGGTGGTGATTCCAGCCGGTGATCCCCTGCTGGAGCAGACCCTGAAGGGGGGCTGGAGCGGCCCGGTGCGGCGGGTGGCCCTGGCCACCGACCGCCAGGAAGCAGGCCTACCCCCCGCCGACTGGGTGGGCCAGCTCCAAGGCGGAGCACTGCTCTGCAACGGCGAGCGCATCGGCCTGCCCCTGGAGGGGGAGCACAACGCCCGCAACCTGCTGCTGGCCCTGGCGGTCGCCGACCATCTTGGCGTTGACGGCCCGGCCCTGGCGGAGCTGCGCCCCCAGCTGCCGGGTGGGCGCAGCAGCCGCCTGCAGCTCGGTGCCATCACCCTGCTCGATGAGACCTACAACGCCTCACCAGAGGCGGTGGCGGCCGCCCTGCGGCTGCTGGCCGGCCAGCCCGGCCGCCACCTGGCCGTGCTTGGCACCATGCGGGAACTGGGTGATCACAGCGTGGAGCTGCACCGAAGCATCGGCGCGTTGGCCTCGGACCTCGGCCTCGACGGCCTGGTGATCGTGGATGGGGGCGCCGAAGGGGAGGCGATGGCCGAAGCGGCCGTCGGCGTGGCGCGGCTGGCGCGGGTCGCCACCCCCGAGCAGGCGCTGGAGCCGCTGCTGGAGTGGCTGAGGCCCAACGATCAACTGCTGCTCAAGGCCAGCCGGGGCGTGGCCCTGGAGCGGTTGATTCCCCTGCTGGAGGCGGGCCTGGCCAGTCGGTCTTGATGCGTTGGGGTGCCCGGCTGACGGCCAGGGCCCCGGCCGGCACATTGCGGGTGAGGGTGGAGCCAGCCCCCACGGTCACGTTGGCGCCCAGGGTGATCGGGGCCACCAGCACGGAGTTGGCGCCGGTCTTGCTGCCGGCGCCGATCACGGTGCGGTGCTTGCGCACGCCGTCGTAGTTGGCGGTGATCGTGCCGGCGCCCACGTTCACGGCGGCACCGAGGTCGGCATCGCCGATGTAGCTGAGGTGGTTCGCCTTGCAACCCGCCCCCAGGTGGCTCTGCTTGATCTCCACGAAATTGCCGATCCGGCAGCCGGGATCAAGGCGGGCGCCGTTGCGGAGCTGGGCGTAGGGGCCGATCCGGCAGTCCTCCCCAACCGTGGCATCGCTCAGCACCGAGAAAAGCACCTCAACGCCGGCGCCCAGGCTCACGTTCTCCAGCAGGCTGCCCGGGCCGATGCGGCAGCCATCGCCGATCCGGCAATCGCCGCGCAGGTGGGTCTGGGGTTCGACGACCACATCACGGCCGAAGCGGCAGCCATCGCTGAGGCTGCAGCTGGCCGGATCCCGGAAGGTCACCCCCTCGGCCATCCAGTGGCGGCGCAGGCGGTCCTGCAGCACCGCTTCGCACTGGGCCAGCTGGAGGCGGTCGTTGATGCCGAAGATCTCGGCGCAATCCCCCACCTCCACATGCTGGGCGGGATGGAGCAGGGCCACGGTGTCGGTGAGGTAGAGCTCGCCCTGGTCGTTGTTGGCTTCAAGCTGGGGCAGCACCGCCTCCAGCCGGGGCCAGTGGAAGGCATAGATGCCGCCGTTGATCAGGTCGTTGGCGCGCTGGGCGTCGTTGCAGTCGCGGTGTTCGACGATGGCGCTCACCTGCCCCTCCCCATCGCTGAACACCCGGCCGTAGCCGCTGGGATCCTCCAGCCGCGCCGTGAGCAGGGTGACGGCCGCGCCGCTGCGGCGATGCTGGCCCAGCAAGCCGGCCAGGGTGTCCGGACGCAGCAGGGGCACATCGCCGTTCAGCACCAGCAGATCGCCGCTGAAGCCCCGCAGGGGTCCGAGCAGCTGCTGGACGGCATGGCCGGTGCCGTTCTGGGGTTGCTGCAGCACGAACTCAAGGCCCGCTCGCCCCGCCAGGGAGGCTTCGACGCGGCCGGCCTGGTGACCGAGGATCAGCAGGCGGCGATCCGGCTCCAAGCTCTCGCAGCAGTCGAGCACCCGCTCCAGCAGGGTGGCACCGGCGAGCTCCTGCAGCACCTTGGGCCGCTCACTCTTCATCCGGGTGCCCTTTCCGGCGGCCAGAACGGCAACGGCGAGCATGGCAGGCAGGGCGATCTGGGCGGAATCTACCGGCAGCCCATTTTCTGGCTCAGGCCTGGAGGCGCTCCAGGTCGGTCCAGAAGCCCGGGTAGGACACCGCCGCCGCCTCGCTGCCATGCAGCTCGGTGCTGCCAGTGGCGATCTGGGCCGCCACCGCCAGGCTCATCGCCACCCGGTGGTCGGTCTCGCTGTCGACCAAGGCGCCCCGCAGGCTGGTGCCGCCTTCGATCGTGAGGCCGTCGGGGGTTTCCTGGAGGCGGGCCCCCATCGCCTGGAGCTGGCGGGCCATCACCGCCAGCCGGTCCGTCTCCTTGACCCGCAGCTCCGCCGCATCGCGAACCCGGCTCACCCCCTCGGCGCAGCAGGCTGCCACCGCCAGCACGGGGATCTCATCGACCAGGCGGGGAATCAGCTCCCCGCCGATCTCGAACGGCTGCAGGGGGCCATGCCAGACCCGCAGATCCCCCACCGGCTCCCCCGCCACCTCATGCAAGTTGAACCGCTCGATCCGGGCCCCCATCTGCTCCAGCACCTCCAGGATGCCGGTGCGGGTGGGATTGAGCCCCACGTTCTCAAGGGTGAGCTCGGCGCCGGGGGTGATCGCGCCGGCCACCAGCCAGAAGGCCGCCGAACTGATGTCGCCGGGCACCACCACCTGCTGGCCCCGCAGCACCGCTCCGGGATGGACGGTCACCTGGCGGCTGAGATCATCACCGATGCTGAGGTCGGCGCCGAAGGCCCTGAGCATCCGCTCGCTGTGGTCGCGGGAGCGGGCCGGCTCGATCACGGTGGTGGGGCCGCTGGCGGTGAGGGCGGCCAGCAGGATCGCCGATTTCACCTGGGCCGAGGCGATCGGCGTGCCGATCACGGTGCCGTGCAGCGGATGGCCTTCGATCGCCAGGGGGGCCAGGGTGCCCCCGGCGCGCCCGTGGACCCTGGCCCCCATCGCCGCCAGGGGCTGGCCCACCCGCCCCATCGGCCGCCGCCGCAGGGACCCGTCGCCGCTGAGCACGAAGTGACGGCCGCTGCGGCCGGCCAGTAGGCCCAGCAGCAGCCGCATGGTGGTGCCGGAGTTGCCGCAATCCAGCACGGCGTCAGGCTCCCTGAGCCCATCGAGGCCCACCCCCTGCACCCGCACAGGCAGACCCGCTTCGATCGGGCTCACGGCCACCCCCATCGCCCGCAGGCAGGCGGCGGTGCTGAGCGGATCCTCAGCCGGCAGCAGGCCGTCGATCTCGGTGGCGCCGATGGCGATGGCGCCGAACAGCAGGGCCCGGTGGGAGATCGACTTGTCGCCGGGAACCCGCACAGTGCCCCGCAGGCTGCGCAAACCGTTGCTTCCCAGACGGCGCGGCTTGGGGAGAGCGCTGCTGGCTGCAACGGCCATGGATGCGGCTCGGAAGTGGTGGGAGCCTAAATCTCGGGTCGCTCCGAGCCGAACAGGCGGTCGCCCGCATCGCCGAGGCCTGGCACGATCCGGAAGGCCCCATCCAGGTCGGCGTCGATGCAGGCGGTGTACACGGTGAGCTGGGGGAACCGTTCAGCGAGGCGCTGCAGGCCGGGGCTGGCCGCCAGGGCGGTGATCACCCGCAGGCGGTCGCCGCCCACGCCCCGCTGCTCCAGCCGCTCCAGCACCTGGATCAGGCTGCCCGCCGTCGCCAGCATCGGATCGAACACCAGCACACCCACCTGGGCGCCGATCGTGGCTGGCAGGGTGTCGAGGTAGCAATCGGCCAGGCCGGTGGCTTCATCGCGCCGCAGGCCCAGGTGGGCCACCCGGGCGGTGGGCAGCACGCTCTGGGCGCCCTGCCACAGGCCCAGGCCCGCCCGCAGGATCGGCACCGCCAGCAGGGGCACGTCCCCATCCACCACCGTTCCCTCGCAGGGGGCCAGGGGGGTCTGCACCGTGACCGGCCGGTGCGGCAGCCAGTCGCGCACGGCCTCGTAGGTGAGCCAGCGGCCCAGCTCGGCCATGGCGCTGGCGAACAGGGCCGGCGGGGTGGCCTGATCCCGCAGCACCGTGAGCCAGTGGGCGATCAGGGGATGGGGCGGCACCACCACCCGCAGCGACATGCTCATGCTGAAACGCGCCCGGGCCTGGCCCTGCCATAACTTGAAGGCCCAAGCTACGGCTGTGCCTGTGTTCTCCCCTCTCAAACGCGGCCTCGCCGCCCTGGGGCGGCTGTTGGGGCTCGCCGCCCTGGCCCTGGCCGTCACGGCGGTCGCCCTGGTGGCACCGCAGCCTCCGGCCGCCTGGGCGATCATGGCGCCGGAGCTGCGCGGCCAGCGGGCCCTGCAGGATCTCCAGCCCGACATGCACGGCCTTGATCTCAAGCAGCAGGAGTTCCTCAAGGCCCCGATGCAGGGCTTCGATCTCAGCGGTGCCGACCTGCGCGGCGCCGTGTTCAACTCCAGCGACCTGCGCGAAACCAACCTCCAGGGCGCCAACCTCGAAGACGTGGTGGCCTTCGCCACCCGCTTCGATCGCGCCGACCTGAGCGGCGCGGTGTTGCGCAATGCCATGCTGATGCAGAGCCGCTTCACCGATGCGGTGATCGAGGGGGCCGACTTCAGCGAAGCGGTGCTTGACCTTTCGCAACAACGGGCCCTCTGTGTGCGGGCCAGCGGTGTGAACCCCAGCACCGGGACCGCCACGGCCGAGAGCCTCGGTTGCCGGTAGATTCACGGCCCGGTTCCCCGGGGGAGCAGTCCGGGGAAGAAAGGGGGAAAGTCCGGTGTGAATCCGGCGCTGTCCCGCAGCTGTGAAGATCCGGCCCCGGTGCAAACCGACCTCTGGATCCAGTCAGAACACCCGCCGGATGCCCCCTCCAAACCCGGCGCGGACCGGTCTCCCCCAATGATTTTTCTGTTTCGGCTCACGGCGGCGGCCCTGGCCCTGCTGCTTGTGCCCCTGCTGGCCGCTCCGGCGGAGGCACATCACCTGATGGGACTGTTCCACATCAAGGCCGGCCCCCTCGGCGGCTTCCTCAGTGGCCTGGGCCACCCCCTTCTCGGCCCCGACCATCTGCTGTTCTTGCTTTCGCTGGGGCTGGTGGGCCTGCAACAACCCAGCCGCTGGCTGCTCGGTCTGCTGGCCGTCGGGCTCGGCGCCAGTGGCGCTGGCCTGCTGCTCCCCAACCTGCCGGGGGCTGAGCTGCTGGTGGCGCTCTCCCTGGTGGCCCTGGGCCTGGTGGTGATCGGCCGCTGGCCCCGCTGGGTGCTGCTGCCGGCGATCGCCCTGCATGGCTACGTGCTCAGCGACGCGGTGATCGGTTGGGAATCCACCGCGATCGGCTTCTACCTGCTCGGCTTGCTGATCAGCCAGGCAACCCTGCTCCTGGCCGCCATCACCCTGGTTCGCCCCTGGGCCAGCCGGCTCAGCTCCAGCGGTGTGAAGTTGGTGGCGGGCATCCTGATCGGCATCGGCGCCACGTTCGCCTGGACCACCCTGGTGCCCTGACCATGGCCCCTGCAACCCAGCGGCGCCTGCCGGTCACCGTGGTGACCGGCTTTCTGGGCGCCGGCAAGACCACCCTGCTGCGCCACCTGCTGCTCCACAGCGGACGGCGGCTCGCGGTGATCGTCAACGAGTTCGGCGAAGTGGGCATCGATGGCGCCCTGCTGCGCGATTGCGGCTTCTGCCCCGAGGAGGAGCTCGAGGGCCGCTTGGTGGAGCTGGCCAACGGCTGCCTCTGCTGCACCGTCCAGGACGACTTCCTGCCGACCATGCAGACCCTGCTGGCCGCTGCGGATCGGCTCGATGGGATCGTGGTGGAAACCAGCGGCCTGGCCCTGCCCGAACCGCTCGTGCAGGCCTTCGCCTGGCCCGAGATCCGCAGCCGCACCCGCGTCCATGGGGTGGTGGCGGTGGTCGATGGCGAAGCGGTGGCCCAGGGAAGCGTGGTGGGCGATCCCGCTTCCCTGGAGCGCCAACGGGCCGCCGACCCCAGCCTCGACCACTTCGATGACCTTGAGGAGCTCTTCGACGAGCAGCTTGAAGCGGCCGATCTGGTGCTGGTCAGCCGGGCCGACCGGCTCGACGCCGGCCAGTGGGAGGTGGTGCGCGGGCGCATCGAGCGGGCCTGCCGGCCGGGCACCCAGCTGCTGCCCATCGAGCAGGGCCGCATCTCCCCCGACCTGCTGCTCGGCCTGCAACGCTCCGAGGGCCCTGGCGGGGATGGCAACCCCACCGACGACCACGACCACAGCCATGACCACAGCCATGTGCCCATGCAGTCGGTGGCGGTGCGGCTGGAGGGCGACTTCGATCGGAGCCGGCTGGAGGCCGTGCTGCGCGAGCAGATCGAGCGGCAGGCCATCCTGCGGCTCAAGGGCTGGTTGCAACAACCCGGCAAGAGCCGGCCGCTGCAGATCCAGGCGGTGGGCCTACGGCTGGATTGCTGGTATGAGGCCCAACCAGAGCAGGTCGGTGGCGGGGCCCGGCCAGCCGCAGCTGGCCTTGAGCTGGTGGCCCTGGGGATGAGGCTGGACCGGGCCGAGCTGGAGGCCGCCCTGGGATCCACGCTGGCGGTACAAACCGGGGTGGCTCAAACGGTGGCTCAGTCGAGGGGGAACTGACCCAGGGCGCAGACCTCACCCCAGCAAAGGGCCTGCTCCTCGGTCCAGCGGCTGGGGACGGGGCTCCAGCGACCGGAGGGCGGCCGCTGCATTTCCACCTTGCCGGTGCCATCATGGCGAAAATCGATCTGCTGGCCCGGCAGCTCCAGGCTCCAGCGCTGCCCCACCGCCTCGATCCGCATCACGCAGGCCTGCCAGGGCCCCGGAGCAAAGCGGCAGCGCAAGGGGATCCGTTGCACCTGGGCCACCGCCACGCCGACACCAACACCGCCGCCGCTGACGCCAACCATCAGACCGATGAGCAGCGCGTTGCCGGCACGCCACAGCCATTCCCGAGCGGCTTCCGGGGCACCTGAGCGAACCACTGCCTGCCGCGCTGCCCGAACCATCGCCGGAACCCCCGCTCTCCCACCTCTTCAAGCTGCTCCGGCGACTCCGGTGCGGCTGGCCGGGCTGGCAAGATTTAACAACCGCGACGCACCGCCCGTGCCCCGCTTCCACGCCCGCGTCCTGGTTCGCCTGAGGCCCTCGGTGCTCGATCCCGCCGGCGAGGCAAGCATGGCCGCTGCCAAACGGCTGGGGGTGGAAGGGCTCGCCAGCCTGCGGATCGGCAAGGCCATCGAGCTGGAGATCGAGGCCCCGGATGCGGACGCGGCGCGCTCCAGGCTGGAGCTGCTCAGCGAACGGCTGCTCGCCAATCCGGTGATCGAAAACTGGACCCTGGAGATGTTGGACCCCGCCACCTCCACGGCGCCATGACGATCGGTGTGGCCGTCTTCCCCGGCTCGAACTGCGACCGGGACGTGAAATGGGCCGCCGAAGGCTGCCTGGGCATCCCCACCCGCTTTCTCTGGCATGAGGAGCGGGATCTGGCCGGTGTTGACGCCGTGGTGTTGCCGGGAGGCTTCAGCTACGGGGATTACCTGCGCTGCGGGGCCCTGGCCCGCTTCTCGCCGTTGCTGGAGGAGGTGGTGGCCTTCGCTGCGCGGGGCGGGCCGGTGCTGGGCATCTGCAACGGATTCCAGGTGCTCACCGAACTGGGCCTGCTGCCTGGAGCCCTCACCCGCAACCGCCACCTTCACTTTCTCTGCGAGCCGGCTGAACTGACGGTGCAGCCAGGCACCTGCCGCTGGCTAGGCGGCTACGGGGCCGGGGAAACGATCAGCCTGCCGATCGCCCATGGTGAAGGGCGCTACCAGGTGGATGACGTCACGCTCCACCGCCTCGAACAGGAGGGGCTGGTGGCCTTGCGTTACCGGCGCAACCCGAACGGCTCGGTGGGCGATGTGGCCGGACTGAGCAACCCCACCGGCAACGTGCTGGGGCTGATGCCCCATCCCGAGCGGGCCTGTGACCCGCTTACCGGCGGCCTCGATGGCCGCCGGCTGCTGGCCAGCCTGCTCGGCTGATCTCAGCCGAGGGCGGAGAAGAACTCCTTGCTGCCGACCGGATCAGGCTTCATGGTCTGCTCGCCCGGCGTCCAGTTGGCGGGGCACACCTCATCGGGGTGGGCCAGGGTGTACTGGAAGGCCTGCAGAACCCGCAGGGTTTCATCGACGTTGCGGCCCACCGAGAGGTTGTTGATCGTGGCGTGCTGCACGATGCCCTCGGGATCGATGATGAACAGGCCACGCAGGGCGACGCCTGCCTCCGGGTCAAGCACGTTGTAATCGGCGGCGATCGTTTTCTTGAGATCGGCCACCAGGGGGTAGGCGATGTCACCGAGGCCGCCCTGGTTGCGGTCGGTCTGGATCCAGGCCAGGTGGCTGAACTGGCTGTCGACCGAAACGCCGAGGATTTCGGTGTTGAGGCTGCTGAAATCGGCGTAGCGGTCGCTGAAGGCGGTGATTTCCGTCGGGCAGACGAAGGTGAAATCCAGGGGGTAGAAGAACAGCACCACGAACTTGCCGCGGTACTGGGAGAGGGTCACCTCCTTGAATTCCTGATCGACCACGGCGGTGGCGGTGAAGTCCGGGGCCTGCTGACCAACGCGAAGGGAAGCGCTGACGGTCATAGCGTTGCGAGTGGGGAAGGGGGACAGCTGGGGAGAGAAAGCCGAACTCGGACCGACTTCCACTTACAGCTGATCACAAGTTATCACGGATTCCGGCCTGAAGTCCGGGTCCTAGGCTCAAGGCTCGATAGAAAACTGACCCCATCAATGCCCTGGGATCCGGCCCTGCTTCGCAAGTTCAACGCCACGGGCCATTTCCGCCTGCTCAACCAGTTGCGCAGTGAGATCAAGGCCCATCCCCTTCCCCGCCAGAAGGGCGCCCTTCAAGACGATGGCCGCGACGGAGCCGGCACCGGTCCAATCCAGTTGCGTCCCCAGCCAATGGGCTACAGCCGATCGCGTCGCTCCGGTGGTTATGGAGCACCTGCGGCCGCCTCGGCCGGGTTCAGCCAAGCCCTCGACAACGGCGGCGAAGGCTCGTCGATGAGCTTCCGGGACCGGCTGAACGCCATCGAGATGCGCTGATCGAGCTGCGCTGAGGTCCATCGGCCCAACCCGCCCAAGCCGGACCTCACCCCCAGCCAGCCATGACCTTCCGCAAGACCGCTTCGATCGGCCTGCTGGCCCAGGCGAGCCGATCTCCGTGGCGGCCGATCGGCTCGCCTGGGGAGATCTGGCCGTGTTCATCACCTCGGCCATCGCGATCCTGCCGGTCGCCATCTGGCTGAGCACCGCCACCGAAGAGCTGTCACTGTCGCTGGGCCACTCGGTCGGCGCCCTGCTCAACGCCGTGTTCAGCAATGCCACCGAACTGATCATCGCGGTCGTGGCCCTGCGGGCCGGGCTGGTGGACATCGTCAAGGCCAGCATCACCGGCACGGTGATGGCCAACCTGCTGCTGGCCCTGGGGCTGTCGATGCTGGCCGGTGGTGTCGGCCGCCGTGAACAGGCATTCCAGCCCGTGGTGGCCCGGGTCAACGGATCTGCCATGACCCTGGCCCTGCTGGCAATCCTGATTCCGAGCGCGTCGGTTCTATCGGCCGGCCGCACGGCGGCCATCACCAAGGGGTTCTCCACCTTCGTCGCCTGGGTGCTGCTGCTGGTCTACGGGCTCACCCTGCTGTTCTCGCTGCGCACCCACTGCTCCCTCTCCGAGGTGGCAGAGGCGGACCTGGCCGAGCAGACGGAGGCCCATCCCGGCCAGAGGCCCGCCGCGCTCCCCTGGCTGCTCGTGTTGCTGGCGGCCACGGCGGCCCTCGCCTACGAGTCGGAACTGTTCGTCGGGGTGGTCGAGACGGTGACCGAGGGCTTCGGTCTCTCGGCCCTGTTCACCGGCGTGGTGCTGTTGCCCCTGCTGGGGGGCACCGCCGAGTACATCACCGCCGTGTCGCTGGCCCGGAAGGACAAGATGGATCTGGCGGTATCGGTGGTGCTCGGCTCCACCCTGCTGGTGGTGCCGGTGCTGGTGCTGATCGGTCCCCTGCTCGGCCATCCCCTCGATCAGAGCTTCGACGTCTACGAGCTGGTGGCGGTGATCACCGCGGTGATGATCAGCAACCTGGGTGACCCTCGACGGCCGCTCAGACTGGCTCGAAGGGGTGTTGCTGCTGGCCGCCTACCTGATCGTGGCGACAGGGTTCTATTTCCAGGCAGGCTGGGCTGCAAAGCCTTCAACTGTAGTAAAAGCCGCCATCGTGATCGGCTCGGCTCACCGTGCTGCAATGCCGACCGATTCGCCACAGCGCCTGATGGATCGTGGTGGGATCGCGTCTGACATGGTTTGGGAAAGCCTGGCGGATCCGTCCCCCCCCGTCCGTGACAGGGCTTGAGGGCGTCGCGGTACCGGGCCACATTCTTGGCTGGCCCTGAGATTCATGCTTGCGGATGCAGTGCCACCTTGAACAGCTCGTCCTGGGTGGTGACGATGTTCTTGGTTTCTGAGCTGTCCTTGGCCTCCTGCAAAGCCAGGGTGTCGATCAGGATGGCTTGATTCGGGATCGACGCTGCCCGGCCTTTGAGCTCGGCCAAGCCCAAGGCCCTGCTGCATTGCCGCTACCAACGCCAGCTGTTTCCCGACCAGCGCTGGTGGGACGTCTGGCAGCACCTGCTGGGCAGCGGCGACCGTGATGCGGCAGCGCGGCCCATGGTCGAGGCCTTGTACGTGGCCCCGTTTGAGCTGGTGCTCGCCTTCCTCGAGCAGGCCCATAACCGCCAAAACCTGGCCCTCTCTGGCCTACAGCAGCGCTTCCGCATACCGCCTAGCCGCAGCGCTCTGACTGATCCCGTCATTCCCCGACACCTGCTGGCCTCCTATGACAGCCTCCTCCCCGGTGCCCCGCTCAGCAGCTGTGGAAGCGGCGCTGCCGCTGCTGCTCAAACAGCTCAAACTCGCTCGCTTTCGCAGCCACTGGCAGCCGCTCGCTCAGCAGGCTGAGACGGAGGGCTGGAGCCCCTGCCAGTTCCTCCATGCCCTCTGCGAGCAGGAGTGTGACCACCGTCTGGTGGCACGGCGCCAACGGCTGCTGCGCGATGCCCACCTGCCCTGGCAGAAGGGCCTTGACGGGTTTGATCAGCAGCAGATCGAGGCCAAGCACTGCCTGCAGTCATGGAAAAAGGATCGGCAGTGGCCGACCTCTTGCAAAAACTGACCTCCTAACTTGGCAGCTTTGCCAAGTTAGGAGGTCATAACGGCATCAGCACATCCCCGCGATGGGGGACCGGCGGCGGCGCCTGCCCCTTGCGCGCCCGGGGCAGCCAGACGGCGAGGCCAAGGCCGGCCAGCTCGAGCACTAACAGATGCCCAGCCAGCAGCGCCACGGCCATGGCAGCAACCGCCAGAATGCGCTCCAGCAGGCCGATCACGTCGTCGCCATTGGCCGTGCCGAGGCACCACAACATCACCGAGGCGGAAACCAGCACCAGGGTGAGCCAGATGGGCATGGGAAAAGGAGTGAAATAAAAACGAAACACCATTCTGGTGGATGGACCCACCTGCCATGTGTTCAGTAAGAACATCACGACAAGCGGATTCCCCGGAAGAACCAGACGTACGAACGAACACCGGATAGATCGTGCCTAGCCACGATCTATCCGGTATTGGACAAGCCCGGCTGCGCGTTTGACACGCTCTCTATGGTAGATACATCCGCCCAGTCGTCAGCCCTGATTCAGACTTTTTGCCAGAGAGAACGGCTGGCTGAGCTGCTCCAAGCTGTTGCTACGGATCTGCAGACAGTGTACGCCCACAGCAAAGCACCGCCTGCTCATCCTGTTGCTGATTGCAGTGCATCAAGTCTAAAGTCGATGCCAGCATGCTATTGGCCTATTGATAGGATCTCCGGCATTCGCTATGGTCAGCACGATCGATGCTCATCCAGGAGGAGCCTGCTGGCAATGATCATGATTGGATTTCCACAATGCTGATAGAGAACTGGAGATCGCTCCAGTGCTGATGTTGGCTGCGGCACCACGACTGAGCTTCCTAGGCAATCAAGAATTGGTTAGCCGAAATGCCACAGCAGTTTGCTGCGAGCATCTGTATGCATGGAAAGGAATATCTCTACCATCACAACCATAAAACAGCCTTTCAGAAGGAGGGGCTTGAGGGTCCGCTATTCGATGGAGCAGATTTTGCCAGGAATCTCGAAAGTGCCTTTTAGGAGATACAGATAAGTTGCATAAATAAGGCAAGCTCGGCCTAGGGAATGGCTCGAGTCTCACTTGCCTTGGATTGACAGTTATTGAGATGCAGATATGGATTCAGCTAAAGGCGCAGGACAGTGCTCCAGTGGCTGCAATACCCACGGTGACTTTATTGCTGGCTGTTGTGGAGGTATCGGTGAGGCATCGGATTCCAGATGCACCGGCGGTGAATGTGGCAACCACGGTGCCAGCAGCATTACTTGGACAAGTAACCACAGAGTTGCCGGCGCTGGTCGGTGCGACACCGATGCCACCGGATGCAACAAATGTGGCGCACTCCTTGCCGAGGCCAAGGGCTTCTCCAACCCGGGCTCCAGCCTCAGCGGCGTTGCGAGCCTGCAAATAGAGGGGTAGCGCCACTGCAGAAAGAATGCCGACGATGGCCACAACGATCATCAGCTCCACCAGGGTGAAGCCTCTGGTCATGGCCTTGCGTTCCCCCAGTTTGTGGAGCAGTTCAAGCTGAGTCTTGGTGTTCATGGTGATGTCCCAAAAGAGAAAAGCGTTTCTAGCTTATGACTCAAATGTGCTCAGCCGCCTGCTTCGTGGACCACTGGAGCGGTGCTGATCGATGCCTGAAGAAAGGGCTAAGCCCCTTGCTCAGCAAGGGTTCTGAACCTGTTGGCACCGCGCGATTCATTCGCTCTACACCTGTTCAAAAATGCTTTTTACGCCCCTGCCCATGCTGAATCCATCAACATCTCAGTTCTCTCTCACCAATGGTTTGGTTTTGATTCACGTCACCATTCAGGGTCGGGATGCGCCGCCGCGCGTATGCACCCCTGAGCGCTCAACGCTGAGCGGGCAAAGAAACAGTGCTGCCCTTGCTGCTGAACTCAGGGATCCGGCAGCAGTCATGGCATCACACCGCCGCGGTGGTGGGCGATCCAGGCCTGCTCCAGAAACTCCCAGACATCGCGGTCCTGTTGCCGCAGGGTGGTGGTGCCACTGGACAAACAGCTGCTGCTGCAGGTCCAGCAGCTCCGCTACGAATTCGGCGCTGGAGCCCTTTCGCTCAGCGATGGCGGTGCGCTGCAAGGGCAGCCGCGTCGGCAAGCCAACCGACGAGACCCGTTACTAAGACTCGAGTTTGCGCAGCAACGCCAAGGCCTTGCGGCAGCAAATTCGTGACCGCTGGTCGTACCGCTTCGAGGAAGCCTGGCGGCTACGAAAACTCCTGTCACGGGCCCCGCGATACCCAGTTGCGGGAAGACGCCCATCGCTACCGCGAGGAGAACGACGTTCAGATCCTGGCCACGCTCAGGAGCATGGCGTAGGCCTTGCCTTCTGCGCAGCAGTTGAATGCGCTGCGGCTGGATGGGTTCTGGTCCATCGCTGAGGCCCTCGCCACCCTCTCGAACGACATCAAGGTCCTGCTGCGGCTGCTGGGCTGGCGAGACACGGCCGGAGACTCGGCACAGTGCTTACAGGTCCAGGAAACCTTGATGGCCCTTCTTGATGGCCATTTGGAAACATTGGGAATGACCCCCCCCCCACGCTTGACTTAGTCAGAACTTGACATAAGATAAACCGGTTTGGGGCTCGGAAACATTTTCGGCATATTGAAATGGAGATACGCCAAGAGATGCACACTTCTTCTCTATGTTTTCTCCTGAGTGCACCATCAGCAAAAGCGATATTTAACTTCACTCCAACGAAACCTTCGCTCGGCTTGCACTCTGCTGGAGTTGAGAAACCAGTGATCCCTCAATTCCACATCATCAATCGACATCTATCGGTTTGGTGTTTCCCATCAGATCCCCTATCGATATTCTGAACATGGACAAGTCCACCCAACAGGACGAGACCAATCAGACGATTGAGTCTGTCTATGCTTTCTCAAAGGTTCTGCGAAGGACTCCCGAGCTTGCCAAGCAGGTCCATGCCGCCTCGAATCCCCAAGAGATCGTCGAGATTGCCAAGTCCATCGGCATCGACCTTTCCATCCCCATGCTTCGGCGCCTTTCAGGTCAGCTGTCAGCTCCCTATTGGCCTTGGGAGAACCAAACGTCCGAGCTTCGACGCAAGTTCTTTGAGGGCGTCGCCGATGGGGGCAGGGGAACTTGAACCCCACAGCCTTGCGGCCCGCGGATTTAAAGTCCGCTCGGAAGGCTTGCAATCACTAGGTTCGTCCCCAGAAGCGTGACTAGTCCATGCCTAGCGATGTCCACAATGTGCCACAGTTGTCACGATCCGGCTGGTCTTGGATAGGCAGAGAAGCATCGAATCTCAGAGCCATGTCCCGAGCCTTAGGGTCTTGGTCAAACGAAACAACTCGACGTGGCTCGCCCATTCTGATCAAGCTGCAAGCCCATGCAAAGGCTAGGGCACATCGATGCTGTTTCAGAATAGCTCCAATCCAAGTCGTATCAACTTCCCGCCTTGGCTAAGGCGAATTCTGCCCTCATTATGCAGCTGAAATGCGGGCCTTTTCATTCAATCGGTCAGCCAAGAGCAATTGATCAGCCCGCTGGTCAAGGCCGGCATCCTGGAGCGCAGATTTTCAGCGGCTCCAACCCATCCAGAACATGGCTCATCGCCCCATCGCCACCCAAGGATTCCTCCTGGCGCCAACCTTGGGCTGAATCACTTCACCCCCGCCCTGAAAACCCAGTCCCTGCGCCAGGGCCCTCTTTGCTTCGGCCGGACCTGCTGGCGCTGAACCATCACCAGCAATGGCCTCAGTCCTCCCCGGCGTGGTAACTGCTGCGCACGAGTGGGCCGCTGCGCACCTGGGTGAAGCCCATCCGCTGAGCCGCCTCGGCGAGCCGTTCGAATTCCGCCGGCTCCCAGTAACGGTGCACTGGCAGGTGGGCCAGCGAGGGGCGCAGATATTGCCCCAGGGTGACCCGCTGGCAGCCGGCCTCCCGAAGATCCTGCAGGGCCTCGATCACCTCCCCGGGCGTTTCGCCAAGGCCGAGCATCAGGCCTGATTTGGTCGGGATGGCGGGTGCCAGCTGGCGGGCGGCGGCCAGCAGGCCGAGCGAGCGGGCGTAGGTGGCCCCGCGGCGCACCTCCCCCTGGAGGCGCCGCACCGTTTCGAGGTTGTGGTTGAAGCACACTGGCTTTGCCGCCAGCACGGCCAGCAGCCGCTGCCGTTGGGCTGCCACGCCCTCGGCTTCGCTGTGGTGGCCACCCCAGAAATCAGGCGTAAGCACCTCGATGGCGACCAGGGGGTTGCGGTCTCGGATCGCCGCCATCGTGCCGGTGAACAGACCGGCACCGTGGTCGGCCAGGTCGTCGCGGGCGACGGCGGTGAGCACCACGTAGCGAAGCCCGAGCGCCTGCACCGCTTCGGCCACCCGTTCGGCCTCATCGGCATCGAAGGGCACCGGCGCCTGGCCCTTCTCCACCTGACAGAAGGCGCAGCTGCGGGTGCAGATCGGCCCCCCCAGCAGAAAGGTGGCGGTGCCGGCCGCGTAGCACTCGCCGCGGTTGGGGCAGCGGCCCTCCTCGCAGATCGTGTGCAGCCGCTGCTGCTTCACCACCCCTTGGACCGCCTCCAGCTCCGAGGCGTTCCCCACCGGCCGCCGCAGCCACTGCGGCAGGCGCTCGGTGGGGGCGATGGCGCTGTAGCGGCTGGTGGCGCGCCCTGGCGGCTGGGATCCTGGCTTGCCGATGCGTGAGTCCATTGGTCCTGCCATGGCTGATCCGCTCATCGCTCGTCCATGCTCCGACGACCCTCAAGGGCCCGGGCCAGGGTGACCTCGTCGGCGTACTCCAGCTCGCTGCCCACCGGCAGTCCGTAGGCGATGCGGCTGACCGGCGAGAACGGCCGCAGCAGCCTTGCCAGGTACAGGCTGGTGGTGTCGCCCTCCACGCTGGGGGTCAGCGCCAGGATCACTTCGGAGATGCCCTCCCGGTCCACCCGCTCCACCAGGGGCTGCACATGCAGCAGCTCCGGCCCCACCCCGTCCATCGGCGAAATCAGCCCGCCCAGCACGTGATACGACCCCTTGTATTCGCGGGTGCGCTCCAGGGCCAGCAGGTCGCGGGAATCGGCCACCACACAGAGCTGGCCATTCTGGCGTTCGGTATTGAGGCAGATCTCGCAGAGCGGCTCAGCCGATAGGTGAAAACAGCGGCGGCACTGGCCCACCTGGCTGCGGGCCGCCAGCAGGGCGTCGGCGAAGCTGCGGATCTGCTCCTCCGGCTGGCGCAGCAGATGGAGGGCCAGCCGCTGGGCGGTGCGCGGCCCGATGCCGGGCAGCCGCTCGAACTGGTCGATCAGGCGGGCCAGGGGCCGGGTGAAGCCGCTCAGGGAACCGCTGCAACTGGCCGGAATCTAGGGACCGGCCTGGCGCGAGCGTTTGCTGACCCACACCGGCGACAATGGAGACAGCGCCATGGCGCCCGTCCTCCACACCTGTCAGACCGCGATGGTCCTTCGCGATTCCTTCTCCCTTCCCTCCAGGCTGCTGACCCGGCTGCTCGCCTTGGTGCTGGGCGCTCTTGCGATCGGTGGAGGTCTGGGCGGCTGCAGCGTCGCCGCCGCCGGTCTCAACCCCTTCCAGAGCCCCGATGGCCGCTACGCCTTTCTCTATCCCACCGGCTGGAGCCGGGTGGCGGTGACGGGCGGGCCCCAGGTGGTGTTTCACGATCTGATCAACAGTGACGAAACCCTCAGCCTGGTGATCTCCGCTGTGAACCCCACCAACGACCTGGCCGCGCTCGACGGTGCCCTGGCGGTGGGCGAGAAGCTCGGTCGCATCGTGATCGCCCCGGCAGGCAGTGGCCGCCAGGCGGAGCTGGTGGAAGCGGTGGAGCGCCAGGACGGCAGCCATACCTTCTACGACTTGGAGTACGCCGTGCATCTGGCTGATCGGGATCGCCACGAGCTCGCCACCGTGGTGGTCGACCGGGGACGCTTGTACACCCTCGCCGCCAGCACCAATGAGGACCGTTGGCCGAAGGTGCGAACCCTCTTTCATCAGGTGATCACCTCCTTCACCCTGCAGATCTGACGCTTGGCCGATGTGTGGGTGATCGGCGGCGGCCTGGCTGGCAGCCTGCTGGCCCTGGCCCTGGCCGAACGGGGTGCCCGGGTCCGCCTGCTGGACCCGGCTCCAGCCCAGGAAACTCTTGCCTCCTCCAGCGCCGTTGCCGTGGCCAGAGCCTCCGCCTTGAGCTACGGCGGCGTGCCCTGGTGGGCCGGACCGCCCGATGACCTCGGTGCCCTGATGGCCACCGCGCCGGCGTGTTGGCAGCGGCTCGAAGCGTGCCATGGTCCGCTCGGCTGGCGCCCCTGCGGGCTGCGGCTTCGCTGGGAGGGCGGCGAATCCCCCGCGGAGATCGCCTCCATAGAAGCCGCCCTGGCCGGCGTGCAGGCGCTGGCGGGGCGCCACCTGCCGGCAGCGGCTGTGTTGGAGCCTTCGAGCCGGGTTCCCCGCTCCGGTTCCCTGCGGCTGCCCTACGGCCGGGTGGATGGACGCTGCCTGGCGGCCGCGCTGCCGCTGGCCCTGGAGCGGGCCGGGGTAGAGCGCCAGCGGGCCCACGCCGGCCCCCTCCTGGCCGGGCCGCTTCCGGCGGATCAGGTGGTGCTGGCGGCCGGGGCCAGCTGCCGGTCGCTGCTGCCGGCCTTGCCAGAGCGGTTGCGGGTGAGCTGGGCCGGCTTGCTGGCCGTGGAGGATGCCGCCGCCTGCAGTCCCTTGCTCCCGGCTGAGCTGGCCGGTGGGGATGAGATCGTCATGCCGCTGCTTGGGCAACGCCAGGGGCTGGAGGCCCGCGCCGCCCAGCTCCAGGGGGAGGATTGGGTCGTGGATGCGGGCCTGGCGCCCTGGGGGAAGGGGTTGCTGCTGGGCCAGACCACCCTGGTGCGCGCCGGCCTGGCCAAGGGAGAACCTCCCGATCCCCTTCGACTCGAAGCGGCCCTCCGCAACGCCCTGGCCGCCATCGACCCTCGGCTGGCGGAGGTGCGGGCGCCGTTCCACCAGGCCCCGGTGAGCTTCACCAGCCCCGGTGGCCCCTTGGTCGGTCCTGTGGCCGGCCGGCCGGGGCTGTGGGTGTTTGCCGGCTTCAGTGGCCCCTTTGCCCTGGTGCCGCCGCTGGCCCCCCTGCTGGCGGCGGCGATCGGCGGCGATCGCAACGCCCTCGCCCGCTTGCCGGGCTGCTGACAGCCCCGCCGAAACCCTGCATGCTGACCCCCATGGACGTTCCAATTCCCAGGAACTGGAAGGGGCTGACCCCCCGCCAGCAGGTGGGCTGCTGCCTGGGGGCGATGGGCGGTGCCGTGCTGCTCTGGGCCTGCTTCTGGGCGGTGCCCACCGAGGTGGTGGGCAAGGGGGTGCTGCTGCAGCCCGACAACGCCGGCCTGCTCGATGCCCGCGCCGGCGGCCAGGTGCGCCGCCTCCACGTGGCCGTGGGTGATCGGGTGCGGCGCGGGCAGGTGCTGATCACCTTTCACCTGCCGGTGCTGGAGAGGCAGCTGGAGCAGCAACGGGCCAACCTGCGCGAGCTGGAGCGCCAGGACGCCCAGCTCTCCGGGCGTGATCGGCTGCGGCTTGCCAGCGAGAAGCGGGCGATCGACACGGCCCTGGCGAAGCTGGCGGCGGATCGGGGCCGCTTCGCTCGCCTCAAGGGCACCTACTCCGAAAAGCTCACCAACCTTGACTGGCTGGCCCGCCGCGAGGTGGTCGCTCCGCTCTCGAATGAGGTGGTGACGGCCGAGCAGGGCCTGACATCCACCGGTGTGAGCCTCGACCAGGTGCGGATCGAGGAGACCCGTCTGCTCACCACCTACCAGCAGGTGAAGCTGAGCATCGAGACCGAAGCCCTGCAGCGCCGTTTCCGCATCGATGATCTGCGCCGCCAGTTGCGGGTCAGTGAGGCCCAGCTGGGCTTCGACGGCCGACTCCACGCCGACCGCGACGGGACGGTGCTCGACCTGCAGGTGATCCCCGGTCAGACCGTGGCCGTAGGCCAGCGGCTGGGAACGATCGGCCGTGATCCTGGCGGCGGCATGCTGCAGGCGATCGCCTACTTTTCCCCCGCCGATGCCCGCCGGCTCCGCGACGACCTGCCGGTGGAGGTGGTTCCCGACTGGAACCAGCGCGGCCGCTTCGGCGGCATCGTCGGCCGGGTGCGGCGGGTGAACGTGCTGCCCGCCACCGAAGCGGACATCTCCACCACGATCGGCAACCCCCAGCTCGCCAAAGCGCTGGTGGAAGGCGGTCCGGTGATGCGGGCGGACATCAGCCTGGAGCGCGACCCCGTCAGCACCGATGGCTACCGTTGGACCCTCTCGGAGGGCAGCCGCATCTTCCCGGTGCGGGAGGGGCTCACCACCGTCACCCATGCCTACGTGGAATGGCGCACGCCGCTCTCCTACGTGCTGCCGGGGCTGCGCAACCTCACCGGTGGCTTCCGCGGCTTTGGCCCCAACCCAGGAGCGGGGGGCGGCGGATGAGCCCACCTGGACCCCGCAACCAGCCCCCAGGAGCGCCCTTGCTGCGGCGGGAGTTGCCCTGGCTGGTCGCCGAGGCGACCATCCTCGTGGTGCTACTCCATGCCAATGCACCGGAGCTTTGGTTCTGGCTGGTGGTGCTGGTGGTGCTGCTGGCCTACCGGGTCGAGCGCTGGCTCGCGGACGTCGATGGGCGAGCCCCCTGAGCAGCATCCATCATCGCCTCGGCGTGCAGCCCGATCATCCGGCTGCGGTGAATCCACAGCGCCTGCTGATCGATCGCCTCCTCGCCGCCCAGGCGACCGAGGTCGATCGCGGCCTGCCGCAACCCGTTCAGGCTGGCCTGGCCAGGGTTGTCTCCCTCCCGCCCGCCGTCGAACAGACCGGCCTCGAGCAGATCAGCGGCGTGCTCCAGAAGGGTTTCGCTGCTGTGCTTCAGCTCGATCGGCACCGACAGGCACAGTTGGCGCAGATCCCGCAGGCTGCTGAGCAGGGCTCCGCCGTGGAACAACTGCTGATCCCAGCTGCCTGAAAGGGCCCGGGCACCGAGGCTGGGGAGCAGTTCCTCACGGGCGAACGGGAGCAGATCGAGCAGCTGATCGCGCCCCCCCCGCAGGGCGCCCAACTGGGCTGGGGAAAGATCGGCCTGGCGCAGGGCCACAGCCAGCTCCCCACGCCAGCGCTCCAGGGCCAGTTCCAGGCGATGGCTGGCCCGCGCCGGCAGGATCCAGCGTGCCGCGAGCACCGCGATCAGCACCCCGGCCAGGGTTTCCAGGCTGCGCAGGCCGAGGTAGGCCGGCCAGTCGCTGCTGTGGTTCGCCACCGAGCCGGCCACCACATGACCGCCCACAATGAAGCCGCTGTTCAGGCCGAGCCCGTGGCCCAGCACCCTCACCAGGGTGAGCCCGAGGGTCGCGGCCGGCACCCCCGTCCACTGCAGCAGCCCCAGCAACAACAGACAGACGGCCGTTCCGCAGAGGGTGCCGACGATCCGCTCGCGCGCTGCTTTCTGCCCTTGGCCGATCGAGCCCTCCAAGCTCAACAGAACCGCCAGCACCATGAAAAGCCCCTCGGGCAGCCGGAACAGTTCGGCCAGCCCGGCGGTGAGGCTGAGCACCACGGCGTTGCGCACGGTCAGGCGGACGTTCATGCCGGCGCTGCTGCCATCGCGAACTCCACCGGCCGGGCCAGGGCCGCCAGGCTCCTGGCGAGGGCTTGCTGATCCAGCGCCAGACAGCGCTGGGCCAGCGCGCCGTCGGTGCCGGGCCGGGGGCCGTGGCGCAGCAGGGCCGCCGCGTGGATCACCGCCTGTTCCAGGTCCTGCAGGCGCCGCTCACCCTGCCGGGCGGACCAGGCGGCTGGGTCTTCCTCGGCGGTCTGCCGGGACAGCTCCCGGATCTTCCGAAAGTGCTCCACCAACTGGCGCTCCTGCCGCTGGGCGAGGGCGTCATCGGGCTGAAGATCCAGACCCCCCAGCAGCCCGAGCAGCTTCGCCTCCAGCTCGTCGAGCCGTTCCCGGTCGCCCCTGGGCCAGAACAGGTGCTCCACCGCCATGCCGATCGCCAACCCCAGCAGGTGCCAGAGCACCCGATGGAGCACATAAATGGGACCTGCCGCCGAATCCCCAGGAACCATCATCAGCAGGAGCACGGCTATGGAGCCATTGCTGCGGCTGCCACCGCTCAGCTTGCAGTGGGTTCCCAGCACCTGAACCAGCAGGTAGCCGATCCCGATCCAGACCCACCCCGGTCCAAGCAGAAGCAGGGCACAACCGATGGCACCGCCGAAGAGGGTGCCCACAATCCGCTCCCGCGCCAGGCGCCCTGAAAGCCGCTGGTCGGCAAGGTTGCTGCGGGCCACCCCATAGAGGCAATACCAGAGGTCGAGGCTGCTGGAACCCTTCCAGTGCATCGTGATCGCCGCGGCGATCAGGGCGGCGATCCCGGTGCGCAGACTGCTGTGCCATTGCTCGGTGCTCAGCGGGCGGAATCCCATCGCGCCTTGTCCTCCATCGGCAGGGTGAGCGTCACCGCCGGCAATCCGCTCTCCCCGGGCATGGGCAGCAGCTCACGCAGCAGCTGGGCGTAGGTGATGTTCACCGCCACGGTGGCCTCGAGCCGCCCAACCAGACTGGCGATCAGGCGGTCCTGGGTGAGCGAGAGGGTCACTTCGCTTGAGAGGCCGCTCTGATAGCGCAGGCGGACGTCCCGGAAGGCCTCGAGGCTGGCGGCCACGCCCCGCCGGGCCGAGGCCAGCCGGGCCAGGCTGGCCCCATGGCTGAAGAAGGCCTGCTCCAGCCGCAGGCGGATGTCGTTGCGGGAGGCGGAGAAGCGCTGGGCCTCCGCCTCCTCCCGGCGGGCCAGGGCCCGCACCTCTGCGGCAGTCCGGCCACCGTCGAACAGGAGCCAGCGGACCGTGAGCGCCACCGACCAGTCGCTACCGTTGCTGTTCAGGATCGGGATCACGGTGGCGCCGCAGCAGTCGCCGCTGGCGTTCCATTGCTGGGTCTGGCTGCCCGTGGCCCCGGCGGCGGCAAACAGGCTCAGCCGCGGCAACAGCTCGGCCGCTTTGGCATCCTTCTCGTGGGCCAGTGCCTCCCGCATCGCCAGCACCGCCTCCAGTTCGGGGTTGCCCGCGTAGGCGGCCAGCAGGCTGGCCTCCAGATCGAGGGGCCAGCGCGGCTGGAGGACGATCGGATCGCTGGCGGTGGGCGTGAGGTTCGGCGGCAGGTTGAGCAGCAGGGCCAGGCGGCGGCGGGCGATCGCCTGGTCCGCCTGTGCCTGGATCAGCAGTTCCTCGCCGTCGGCTTCGATCGCCCGGCGCCGCAGCAGATCGAGCCGGGGCACGAGCCCCGCCTGCTTGAGCGCGAGAACGTCGTTGAGGATCACCAGGTCGTTGCGCAGGTCGGCCTCCCGGATCCGCACCAGCTGATCGGCCCGCTGCAGGCCGTAGTAGGCCTCGCTCACCTCCAGTTGCCGCTGGCGCAGGGCATTGGCATAGGACTGACGGGCTCGGCGCAGCCGGGCCCGGGCCGCCTGGATCCCAGGAGTGCGGGCGAAATCCAGCAGGGCCAGCTCAAGTTCCAGTCCTCCAGCCACCGAGCGCACCCCCTGGCTGAGCCGGGCGGTGCCTCCACTGGGTACAAAAAAAGGTCCGGCGGTGGTCGAGCCGTCAGCGGCCCGCAGGCCGTTGGGGCTGAAGTTGGGCCCGAAGCCCAACCCGTCATTCCCCCGGGGCACCCCATAGCGCGTGCCGTTCTGATCGTAGCCAAGGCCACCCACGGCGGCAATCCGGGGCCAGTAGGCGCCCAGTTGCGCCTGCACTGCCGCCAGCTCGGCGGCCACCTCCAGCCGCCGGGCCTCCAGGAGTGGACCCTGGGCCAGGGCGATCAGGATCGCCTGCTCGAGGCTGAAGCCCTGGCTGCGGCCGTCCCGCAACTGTGGCGCCGTGGGAATGGCCAGCGGGGGAGGGGCTTCCAGCCTGACCGGGGGAGTGGAGCTGGAGTCCAATGCCGCCGGTGGCGGAGCGGGTGCTTCGGCGGGCAGCCACTGGTCGAGCCAAAGCAACTCCTGGTCGAGCTGCTTCCAGGAGCGCTCCAGCTGGTTGGTGCCGGAGGTCCTACCCCCGGCGGCGGCGGAGGGTGCCAGGGCGATCAGCCAGGACAGTGAGGCAGCGCCGAAGAGGATGGCCAGCCTTTGGAGGTTGCCCCGCATCGCTTCGGCCCTTGTCAGCCAGAGCATCGTTTGCAGGGACATCACCGATCCGTCCCTAGGGTCCCCGACCGGACGAGGCCCGTCAACGGGCGGCACCGGACTGTTCACCACCCTGGCCCGCTTTGCTCCCGTCGATGACGACCCGAGTTCCCCGCGATCCATCCTTCGGGCGTGGTGCCGTCCTGCCCCGCGATCAGTTTCCTGGCTCGCGATGGTGAAGGTTGATCCCACTCTCGTGGTGGATCTCCCAGCTGGTTGGCGTTGGAGCGGCCATGCACCCAGCCTGAGGATCGATGGACCGCCTAGGCAGGGTCAGAACAGGAAACGGTAACGGCTGTCCTTGGCCCCGTCGCCGCTTGCGGAGGAATCGGTGCTCACGGCTGGCCAGTCGGCTTCCCAGTAGCTGACCCCATTCTGATCGAAGGGGCGACCGCCGATCTGATGGATGCTCAAGGTGGTGGCAGCCATGGCAGTGATCAGTCCGCCAATCTGCATCGGACCGAGGTCCGTCTTGACGTCACTGCCGGCCGCCGCCAGCAGACTCGGCAGACGCACCAGATGTTCCGGTCGAATCAGTTTGGTGAAAAGGGCATTGAGCACAAGCTTCTGGCGATCAATGCGGCCAATGTCGCCCATTTCATCGTGCCGCCAGCGCAGGAATCCCTCCAGGTCACGGCCCTTGAGAGTCTGAAGGCCAGGCTGGAGATCGATGGAGAGCCCCTGGCTGTTGTCCACGTAGTACATCCGCTTGGGCACGTTCACCTCAACGCCGCCCAGCACATCGCCCATGCGGCGGATGGCCCCCAGATTGATCAGCAGGTGATGGCCGATCGGACGGCCGAGCCGATGACTGAGCTCTTCCTTGACGGCATCGGCGCCCCCATAGGCATAGAGGGCATTCGCCTTGAGAGGCCCGAAACGCGGCGAGTTGATGTAGGTGTCGCGGGGGACCTGGGTGATCGTGGTGTGGCCGTTGGCGACCCGCAGGGTGAGCATCACATCGGTGTTGCCTCCGCCGACGTCGGAGCCCAGCACCAGAAGGTCTTGATCGGTGTCGACCCAGGCGCTGAACGGATTGGTGATCGACTTGGCATCCATCACCAGGCCAGACCTGAGCAGGCCGGCGAGGGGGCCAGCCAGCATCAGGCCGCCGCTGAGGCCCATCACCATGGCGAAAAGGACGGCCCAGGGACTGGATTTGGACCGTTTTGGACTGACTCTCAATGTCGCCGGAGCTGTCGAGGGAGGTTGAACAGGAACGGAGCCCTCCGGGACTGCTGCATCGCGGAAGACTTCATCTTGAAATCCTATTTCACCTGCCCCGAGCCTCCCGCTGGCGTCCCTTCGCGCCAGTCCAGTTCAAGATCTGGAGGCCGCAGGTTGCAGATCCAGGGGATTCAGGTCCAGGTGGCGCCCGGGATTCCCCCGCCCCGGCGACCGCTCACCAGGCGCCGCGCCTGGTCCAGGGCGGGCTCCAGGTCTTTGGAGCTGAAGGGAGGCAGGGCTTGCTTCCTAAGCCAAGCGCCCCAGTGGAACTCCATGAACGGCACGGCTGGCTGGGGGCGGATCAAACCTTCCTGCTTCAGCTTCCACACCAGGCTCCGGTAGGGATCGTCCTGCAGCTCGACGAGGCTGTGGGGCAGTCGTTCCGGCGGATAGGGACCGTTGCCGTCCCCGTCCAGCAGGTAGAGCCAGCCACGCCGATTCAGTTCCTCCAGGCAATGGGTCTGGCTGGCTCCCTCCAGCGCCAGCACCACCGCGCAAAAAACTGTGGTCTGGGGGTCCACGTCGAGCAGGGCCCGCAGGCGGTGGTGCCGGTCGATCATCCAGGCCTCCCCGGCACTGCTCAGGGCGATCGGTACGGGGCGGTTCCGAAGGTAGCGGCGCCGGCTCTGGGGCGATTCCAGTCGGAAATCGCTGGTCCGCGCCTTCACTTCCGCCAGTCCAAGGCAGAGCTGGGTCGGCTGGAGACAGCGCAGTGGCAGCTCAACCAATTCACCCCGCGGCGAGGGCAAGAGGTGAAACGGGCTGGAATTCAGCGCCATGGGCTGGAGGAGCCGGTTCTGGCGGCACGGGCAACGGGTCCTTCTCATCGTGCAACATCTGGCCGGTCTGCGGAGAAGGAGCGCCAGCGACCACTCCATGCCCCGGCTCAGCTCATGCCGTCAGGGCTTCGTTAGCCCGCAGGCCCGCCTGCACCCTCCAGAGATTGGCGTAGACCCCGTCACGCCGGAGTAGATCGTCGTGGTGGCCACTTTCGACGATCCTGCCGCCCTCCATCACCACGATCCGATCGGCATGGCGCACCGTGCTCAGGCGGTGGGCGATCACCAGAGTGGTGCGCTCGGCGGTGATCAGCTCCAGGGAGCGCTGAATGGCCGCTTCGGTGTCATTGTCGACTGCGGCGGTGGCCTCATCGAGGATCAGCACCGGTGGATCCTTGAGGATGGCGCGGGCCAGGGCGATCCGCTGTCGCTGGCCTCCTGAGAGCCGCTGGCCCCGTTCGCCCACCACGGTGTCGTAACCGTGGGGCAACGCTGCGATGAAGCCGGCGGCCTCGGCCAGCTCGGCGGCCCGGGCGATCGCGGCGGGGGTGGCGGCAAAGCTGCCGTAGGCAATGTTTTCGGCCACGCTGCCATGGAACAGGTACACCTCCTGGCTGACCAGGCCGATCGCCCGCCGCAGATGGTCGAGGTTGAGGCTGCGGATCGGCACGCCATCCAGCAGGATCTCGCCTTGATCCACCTCGTACAGCCGCAGCACCAGCTTCACAAGGGTGCTTTTGCCCGAGCCTGTGGCCCCGACGATGCCGATGGTGTGGCCGGCTGGAATGGCCAGGTCGAAGCCCCGCAGCAGACTGTCGCGACCTGCATAGCCGAAGCTCACCGCCTTGAACTCCAGCCCACCGCGCACGGTGGCCAGGGGCAGGGGGCGATCCCCGCTCGGGATCGCCAGCGGTGTGGCAAGCAGATCGAGCACCCGGTCGGTGGAGGCCATGGCCCGCTGGTAGTCATCGAGGGTGCGGCCCAGGGTGGTCAGGGGCCAGAGCAGCCGCTGGGTGATGAACACCAGAAAGCTGTAGCTGCCGATCGCGATCGCCCCTTTCCAGGCCTGCAATCCGCCAATCACCAGGATGGCCACGAAGGCGAACAGAATGGCGAAGCGGATCAGGGGAATGAAAGCTGCCGACAACCGGATGGCCCGGCCGTTGCTGCTGCGGTAGGCCTGGCTCTGCCGGCCGATGCGCTCCAGTTCCCAGGCCTCGGCGGCATAGCTCTTGATCGTGAGCATGCCGCCCAGGTTGTTCACCAGGCTGCTGTTGAGATCACCGGCCCGATCGCGCACATCGCGGTAAAGGGGGGCGAGCCGCCTTTGAAACAGCAACGAGCCCCAGAGGATCACCGGGATCGGCAGGAAGGCCACGCCGGCCACGCCGGGGGAGAGCACCACCATGGCGCCGCCCACCGCCAGCACCGTGGTCACCAGTTGCAGCACCTCGTTGGCGCCATGGTCCAGGAAGCGTTCAAGCTGGTTGATGTCGTCGTTGAGGATCGCCAGCAGGCCTCCGCTGCTGCCGGCCTCGAAGAAGGCCATCTCGAGCCTCTGGAGGTGGTCGTAGGCCTCCAGCCGGAGCTCGTGCTGCACGGTCTGGGCGAGATTGCGCCACAGCACCCCATAGAGGTATTCGAACAGGGATTCAGCGCTCCAGATCAGGAAGGAGAGCACCCCCAGCAGCGCCAGCTGGCTGGGAACGCTGCTGAAGCCGAAGGCCGAGAGCCAGGAGGTCTGCTGGCGCACCACCACGTCAACCGCCAAGCCGATCAGCACCGGCGGTGCCAGGTCGAACAGCTTGTTGAGCACCGAGCAGATTGCGGCCCACCAGACCAGGCGCCGATGGGGCCGGAGCGTACGGAGCAGGCGGGCCAGGGCAGGACGGGTGGGCGGGGCGGCCATGCAGGAATCGGGGATCAGGATCGGTTTGGCATGAGCTGTTTTGACCGAGGCATCGCCGTTAGAACGGAAAGGACTCCAATTGGAGCAGATCCATTGACACGCTCACGCTCTTTCACACGCTTTCAGCGCTGGACAGCCAAGTTGCGTCGGCGCCATTTGCGCGCTTCCCTGCCTCCGCAGCGGGAGGGAAACCTGCTGATGCTCCAGCCAGCTGGGGCCCTGCGTCTTCAGGCCTGGAACCGTGATCAGGTCCATGACCTCGATGAGCTGCACGGCGTCTCCCCCTGAGCCCGCCACAACCGGGCGGGGCAGGTCAGGCTTCCCGCCAGCTCTGTCATCCACGCCGGCCATCCCGAGGAGGTTGGCGGGGAGGGAGCTGGAAGAAAAACCGAAGAAATCAAGGTCGGGCAGCCAAAGCCATGATTTTCCGTCCATTGTGCTGAGACCCTGACTTCTTTGGCCATGGCTGCACCCGTTCCCTGGAGTCTGGCCTGGAACGAGAGCGGTGAACTGGCGTTCACCGATCGCTTCGACCTGCTTCAGTCGATGGTTCTGTCAGAGAACCCTGACGTTCAAGTCAGCTTAATCGCCTCCATCGAGCGGCTTTCGCTTCATGAGGTGAGCAACCTCTGCTCGGATGGCCTGACCGGCCTGTGCTGCTGATCCCTGATCACATCCGATAACGGTCACCCGCCCGTTTCCGGCAGGTGGATTGGGCCGCATCCAGGCCGCTTCCCTGGTTGATCTGGTCAAGGAAACAGGAGCAGGTGAAGGCGCTCATCCCCGGAGGCGCCACCTTGCCGGCGGCTTGAAAAGCGGCGCTGAAACCAGCCAGGCACAGCCGCTCGACGACCAGATCGTCATTGCTTTGCGCCTGGACCGCTTCCGCTCCCACCAGCAACACCAGGGAGATCAGGGTTGGGGCCACCCAGAGCCAGGTGTTGGCTGCGCGCTTCGAGAGCCCTGGCATGGGGCTCGGACCGTTTGTCGCAGACATGGCTCTCGGAGGAAGTCGGGGTTGGCTCAGCTGGAGAGGCGGCTGATCTGAAGTTCCTTGTTCATCACGCGCAGCCGCTTCAACGCCTCGAACACATCTTCCGGCATTCCCTGGGGCAGATCGATCGTGCTGTGGGTGTCGAAGATCTGGATGCGCCCAATGCTGCGACCAGCGAGACCAGCTTCATTGGCGATCGCGCCAACAATGTTCCCAGGCTTGACATGGTCGCGCCAGCCCACTTCGATCCGAAAGCGATCCATGTCGGCCTCAGGGGCGGAGGTGCCGTCGTGTCGTGGAAATCCAGCTTCGCGACCCTGGCGATCCTGGCGACGCCGGTCACCCCGGCGGTCATCGTCGTCACGGCTCCGCTCCCTGTCGCGCGGGCCGGCCGAGCGTTGCCAGTCTTCGTTGCCGTGCACCAGCAGGGGCTTGGTGCCGACAGCCAGCTGGAGGGCTGCAAGGGCAAGCTGGTCGGGAGTGGCCTCGATCTCCCGTCCCACCCGCTGCAGGATCTCGCCGAGCAGGGCCAGTTCCTGTTCGGCCGCACGGGGTTGCAGGACCAGGGTGGTGAGCTCCTGGCGCAGCCGACCCAGCCTGTTCTGGTTGATGTCCGCATTGGTAGGGACCTCCATCGCATCGATCGGCTTGCCCACGGTGCGCTCCAGGCCACCGAGAAAGCGGCGTTCCCGCGGCGTGAGGAAGAGGATGGCGTCACCCTGGCGACCGGCCCTGCCGGTGCGGCCGATCCGGTGCACGTAGGCTTCGCTGTCGAAGGGAATGTCGTAGTTGATCACCAGGGTGATCCGTTCCACATCCAGACCCCGGGCGGCCACATCGGTGGCCACCAGCACATTCACCTGGCCACTGCGCAGCCTCTCCACGGTGCGCTCGCGCTGGGACTGGGGGACGTCGCCGTTGAGCACGGCCACGTCGTAGCCGTGTTGTTCGAGGGCCTCGGATACTGCCAGGGTGATCGCCTTGGTGCGGGCGAAGATGATCACCCCTTCGCTGCTCTCCGCCTCCAGAACCCGCGTCAGGGCCTCGAGCTTCTGGGATCCGTTGACGATCAGGTGGCGCTGGCGGATCGTGCTCGACTCCGCCCCCTTCTGGCGAATGGTGACTTCGGCGGGATCCTTGAGGTACTTGCGTGAGAGCCTCCGAATCTCCGACGGCATGGTGGCCGAGAACAACACCACCTGGCGCTGCTCAGGAAGCTTCTCGAGCACCCATTCGACATCGTCGATGAAGCCCATGCGGAGCATTTCATCGGCTTCGTCGAGCACGAGGCTGCGCAGGCCCGAGAGGTCAAGGGTGCCCTGGCGCATGTGATCCATGACCCGGCCGGGGGTCCCCACCACCACCTGAACACCGCGCTTAAGCCTCACGATCTGATCACGGAAATCGGCACCGCCGTAGATCGGCAGCACGCACACGAGCGGCAGTTTGCTGGCGTAGGTGTTGAACGCTTCGGCAACCTGCAGGGCCAGCTCCCGGGTGGGAGTCAGCACCAACACCTGGGGGGTGCGCTGGTTCGGGTCGAGCCGGGAGAGCAGGGGCAAGGCGAAGGCCGCCGTTTTGCCGGTTCCCGTCTGGGCCTGACCGACCAGATCCCGACCCAGCATCAGCTCGGGAATGGCCGCCTTCTGGATCGGTGAGGGGGTGGTGTATCCACAGGCTTCGACCGCCTCCACCAGGGGAGTTCCAAGGCCAAAGCCGGCGAAGGCACCGACGATGCCGGAAGTTGGGGAGGCCGGCACGCTGGTGGGCTGGTCGATAGCCTCGGCCACGCCGGCTGATGGTTTGCTGACCTGGCCGCTGCTTGTCTGGTCGCTGCTGGTTGGGCCGCTGATCGATTCGGCGAAGATCAACTCGCCGCTGATCGACTCGGTGGTGGTCGTGGTGAAGGTCTCAGCCAGGGGACTGGTGTCAGCTCCTGGGTTGATGCTGGTGTCGGAAGAGCACGCGAAGCTCTCGCAAGCGGAAGGCTGGGTCACGGAGATTGTGGAGGCGTTGGCCTGGAATGTCCTTCAACGCAGGCCGGCAGCGATCCAAATCTCTTGGCCTATAGGCCTGAAGCAAGACTGCCTTGCCCTTTATCAAAGGGTGAATATAAATTGTATCACTTGCCACCCCGGGGTCTTCCGCCAGCGGGGGAGAACGCGTCACTCAGGGACCAGCGGCACGCCCGTAGTCGTCCTCCAGCCGCTCGATGTCGTCTTCCTCGAGCCTCGATCCGATCTGGACCTCCACGATCACCAGGGGGGCCGAGCCAGCCGTAGCCCGGTGAATGGAGCCAAGCGGGATCTGCAGGCTGGTTCCCGGGGTCGCCTCGAAGACCTCCCCGTCCCGTTCCAGCACCCCTTGACCCTCGACCACGACCCAGTGCTCGCTGCGCTGCCGATGGCATTGGCGGCTGATTCTCTGGCCGGCCATCAGATGCAGGCGCTTGACCTGATGGTCCGGTCCCCGATCGAGACACTCAAACCAGCCCCAGGGTCGTGGCCAGCGTTCCTGCTCCCCCTTCTTCATAGATTCAGATGAAGGCCGAAGGCTTCCAGGCCTGGGCGCGGGCCTGGCTGATCTCGGCGATCTTGTCGTGGGAATGCAGGCGCCGCTGGATCTGGTTGCTGCAGGTCTGCCAGCTCGGCGGTGTGGCTGAACCGTCGAAGCAGGACTCGGAGCGATCGTCGAGCATCCTGCCCAGGGTGGCCTCTCCACCCGTCGGATCCGGTAATAGAAGGTAGTAACGGATCATGGCGGTGACAGATCATGCGGCCTGTTCAGTCTCCCCCATCAACCCAGCCGAGCCGGATGGTGGGCGAAGCCTGCGGGCATGCCCCGGGCGGGGTGAGCATCCGGCCGATCTGTAGCAATCGCTTCATCCCGGCGGCACGCCACGGCCAAGGATGCCAGTCAAGACAATTTCTTCACCCATGCCCAGCTCCCAGCGTCTCGCCGCTTTCCAGACCATCCAGGAACGCCCTGCCGCGGCGACGGCCCCCAACGCTCCCCTCCAGGAACTCTGGGCCCAGGACGTGTTCGATCTGGCCAAGATGAAGGCGGCCCTCCCCAAGGAGGTCTTCAAGTCGGTCCAGAAAACGATCAAGGAGGGAGGCAAGCTCGATGTCTCCGTGGCCAACGTGGTCGCCCAGGCCATGAAGGAGTGGGCCACTGGCCGGGGTGCCCTTTACTACGCGCACGTTTTCTACCCACTCACCAACTCCACCGCGGAGAAGCACGACGGTTTCATCTCCGTTCAAGGCGATGGCTCCACCATCAGCGAGTTCACCGGCAAGGTGCTGGTGCAGGGAGAACCGGATGGCTCCTCCTTCCCGAACGGTGGCATCCGCTCCACCTTCGAGGCCCGCGGCTATACGGCCTGGGACATCACCAGCCCGGCCTTCCTGATGGAGACCCCCAACGGGGTCACCTTCTGCATCCCCACAGTTTTCATCTCCTGGACCGGGGAAGCTCTCGACAAGAAAACCCCGCTGCTGCGCTCCAACGCAGCGATGAACAAGGAGGCCCAGCGCCTCTTGAAGATGCTCGGCTACACCGATGTCGCACCAGTCAACTCAAGCTGTGGCGCCGAGCAGGAGTATTTCCTGGTGGACAGTGCCTTCGTGACCCTGCGCCCAGACATCCTGTTGACCGGCCGCACCCTGTTCGGACACCCCTCCGCCAAGGGCCAGCAATTCGACGACCACTATTTCGGGGCGATTCCCCAACGGGTCCAGGTCTTCATGCAGGACGTGGAGCGCCAGATGTACACCCTCGGGATTCCCGCCAAGACCCGCCACAACGAAGTGGCACCTGGCCAGTTCGAGATCGCACCCTTTTTCGAGGCGGCCAACGTGGCCACCGATCACCAGCAGCTCACGATGACGCTGTTGAAGAACACGGCCCGCAAGCACGGCATGAACTGCCTGTTGCACGAAAAGCCGTTTGAAGGCATCAACGGTTCCGGCAAGCACGTCAACTGGTCGGTGGGCAACGCCACCCAGGGGAACCTGCTGGATCCCGGCAGCACCCCCCACGAGAACATGCAGTTTCTGCTGTTCTGCGGCGCCGTGATCCGTGGCGTCCATCTCTATGGCCCCCTGTTGCGGGCCGTGGTGGCCACCGCGGGCAACGACCACCGGCTCGGGGCCAATGAAGCCCCCCCGGCGATCATCTCTGTCTACCTTGGCAGCCAGTTGGAAGATGTCTACAAACAGATTCTCGAAGGGGAGGTCACCGGGTCCACCACAGCTGGGGTGATGCAGCTGGGTGTCGACACCCTGCCCGAATTCCCCAAGGATCCCGGCGATCGCAACCGCACTTCCCCTTTCGCCTTCACCGGCAACCGCTTCGAGTTCCGGGCTGTCGGCTCCAACCAGTCGGTGGCTGGCCCACTGGTGGCGATGAACACCATCCTGGCGGATTCACTGCGGTTCGTTGCCGATCAGCTTGAGGCGAAGCTGGCGGCGGGTGAAACCCTCCCGAATGCGGCGTTTGCTGTGCTCAAGACGATCATGCAGGAGCACGGTTCCGTGGTGTTCGGTGGCGATGGCTATTCCGAGGCCTGGCACCACATGGCTGTCGAAGAGCGGGGTTTGGAGAACCTGCGCACCACCGCCGATGCATTGTCAGTGCTACAGCGGGATGATGTTCGCCAGTTGTTTATCAGCGAAGGGGTGCTCAGCCCCGTGGAACTGGAGAGCCGCTACGAGGTCTACGCCGAGCAGTACGTGCTGGCAATCGAAGTGGAGGCCAGGCTGGCCCTGCAGATGGCCCGCACCCAGATCTACCCGGCCGTGATGACCTACCTGGGCCAATTGTCCAGCTCCCTGCATCACCAGGAGAACCTGGGCCTGCCCCCCGACCGGGCGATGGCCGGCAAGATCGCCAGCCTCAACCAGCAATTGCTGCAAACCTGCACCAAGTTGGACGAAGCGATCGACAGCCCCCCCCATGGCGAGGTTCAGGCCCACATGAACCACTGCGCCCACACCCTGCTGCCGCTGATGGAAACCTTGAGGGAGGCCGTCGATGGCCTGGAAACCCTGGTGGACGATGCCATCTGGCCCCTGCCCACCTACCAGGAGATGCTGTTCGTTCGCTGAGGATCGATTTCTTTCCTGAAGATCGATCGCGCTTTCGGCATGCTCTACGGGGTACGGGGGCCGCGCCGGGCCCCCTTCTCAGCCCAGGACTGGGTCCCTCTCCAGCAACCAACCTGGTTCCGGCGGAGTCACCAGAACAGCCTGTTCGCGAGCACGGGTCAAGCCGGTGTAGAGCGATCGAATGTCTGGATGCTCCGTCTTCGGAAACAACAGCCACACCTCCTGATATTCACTCCCCTGGGCTTTGTGAATCGTCAGGGCGTAGGCGGCCTCAGCGCCCTCCAGTCGTGCCGGGTGCACCAACTTCAGGGAACTTGCCCCTGCCGGCTCTCCCCTCGATCCCGGGAACAGCACGGCCCGCTCCGCGGCCTGCACGATCACACCCAGGTCCCCATTGGAGAGACCTTCGTCGTTCTGGTTCCGGGTGCAGATCACCGGGGTGCCCGGGGGCCAACCCGCGGGGTCCCTGCTGCTCAGCGGCCCCAGCAGGCGCCGGTTGAGTTCCTCCACACCCCAGGGACCGCGCCGCAGGGGGGAGAGCACTATGAAGGCCTCAAGATGCCGAAGCAGGGCCTGGCCGCTGCTGGGCTCGTCGCTTGTGAAGGCCAGCGCCAGGGCGCGCAGCTCCTGCTGTTTGGCCCGCATCCGCTCCACCAGTTCTGCTGGCAGCCGCGGAGTCGGGCAGCACAGCCAGGCCAGGTTGTCGCCGGGACTGAGCTGCTGGAGGCGTGCGAGCACGCCCGGCTGATCCCCTTGGCGCAACAGATTGGCGACGGCGGCAATGGCGCCCTGGTTGCGGTAGGGGGTGCTGAGCTCAACGGCGGCCTCGCCCAACCGGCTCCAGCACTCCGGCTGATGCAGCTCCGCCAGGATCGCGCCAGGTGCCACCGGCGGCAACTGGGCAGGGTCTCCCACCAGCAGGAGCTGGCTCTGCTCCGGCAGGGCCTCGATCAAGGCCGTGGCCAGGCTGAGGTCGAGCATCGACACTTCGTCCACCACGAGCAGGTCGATGGCGAGAGGGTTCTGCCGATTGCGGGCAAAGCCGTCGCCCTGGCTTTCGAGCAGGCGGTGCAGGGTGCCGCAGGGCAGCGCGAGCAAGGCCGCCCCGAGGACTTCCGGCAGGGCACGGCAACGGTCCTCGATTGCCAGCTTCAGGCGAGCAGCGGCCTTGCCGGTGGGTGCCGACAGCCCCACGCGCAGCTGGGGGCTCAGGCCGAGCGCCGTCGCCAGCATCTGCACCACGGTGGAGGTTTTTCCGGTTCCCGGGCCTCCCCCCAGCAGCACGAGTCGATGACGCAACAGGGCCTCCACGGCCCGTTGCTGCTGCCGGTCGAGGGCACCGCGCCGGCAGGCTTCCGCCACGGCCTTGCGCTGGTCCACGGCAGGGATCGGCTCCGCCAATGGGGCAAGGGCCCGCTCCTGCAGAGCGGTCAGCAACCTTTGCAGCTCCTCGTGCCAACGGCGCCAAGCGATCCCCCCCGCCGCCGTGACCACGAGCGGTGACGGCGGATCGCCTGCTTCGTCGAGGGCGGCAGCCAATCCCGAACGCTCCAGGGCGGCTCTGTGGGCCGCTGGCCAATGGGCGAAGGACACCCCATCCGGCGGGGGCCCCTGAAGGGGAAGCTCCAGCTCCCCCCGCTCCAGGGCCGCTGTGAGGGCCACGATCAGTTCGCGCAACAGGGGATCGGGCGCCGCTCCGTAGAGCCGGGGCAACGCCTCCGCCATGGCCTCGGCCAAGGGCCCCAGCCAGGGGCTTCCGTTACGGCTCGAAGGCGGGGACGCCGTCATGGCTGCCCGTCGCGGAGGAGCCCATCGAGGGCCTCCAGCCGCGCCAGATCGACCGGCTCCACCAGCATGCCGGGCACGTAGGTTTCGGGCAGGGCCATGGCGGCCTCCACCAAGGGCTGGGGGCCAGGCACACCACGCAGGAACACGTAGACGTATCCGCCGAGCTGGTCGATGGCCCGGTAGCCCGGCAAGCGCCACCCCAGATAGCGATGCAGCGCCACCAGGTAGAGGTGCCCCTGCAACAGGTAGTGGTTGGCTCGCATCAGCTCCGCCATCGCCGCCTGGTCGTAGTGGAGCGGGCCGCAGGCCAGCGGCTGGCCGGCTTGATCCCGCTCCCCCAGCCAGTTGCTCTTCCAGTCGGCCACCCACCAGCGCTCCTGGCCTGTGGCGTCGGGGGCGGTGAAGACCAGATCCATCGAGCCGGTGAGGAAGCCGCGACTGGCCACCTCCAGGGCGGCCAGCTGATCGCCGTAGGCGGCCGCACCGTGAACGGGGTGATCCCTGAACACCCGGGCCAGGCCGGAGGAGCGCACCAGGTGGCCATTCCCTATCGCCAGGGGCAGATCGAAGTTCATCTCGTTCAACCGACGGCCCATCGCTAGCTCAGACAACCGGAAGCCGCCGAGGACGCCGCCCATCGGGGTGAGCCGCAGCTGATCCAGGAAACCCAGCACGGCATCCTGCTGGCTGGCCTCGATGCCGGCCCGCGCCAGCTCGCGCCCCACCAGCTCAGGCTGGGGGGGCGACGCGGCTGGAACCTGGAGATCCACCTGCTCGAGGATGCGGTGCAGGCAGTCGCCGGCGGCCGCGCCCCGGGGGAAGAAGGCAAGGGGCCCGGTTCGCTCCCAGGCCATTCTGGGTGGTCTGGTGGAGACCCCAGACAGGGACTCTGCCAGCGGTGGAACGCTGATCGCATCGGTTTCGCGTCCCTCCTCCAGGGCGAGGGGACCCAGGCTGGAGTCCGTCCCATGGGTCCAGCTGGAGTAGCTGCTGCGTCCCCAGCCATCGGCGAGGCGACGCTCGGGAATCGGCCCGGTGGAGAGCTCTCCCTGCGCTGTCGGGGGCTGCCAGCGCTCCCCAGCCGCTTGCTCGGGCCCCACCGTGATCAGCTGTAGACCCTGGATCCCCTCCAGGGCCGATCGCTCCTGGAGGGGGTCACCGTCGTCGCCGTCCTGGGGCAAGGGGAGGGTGGGGAACAGCCAGGGCAGCAGCGGATTGAGGGCCTGATTCCGGGCGGGCCCGTAGCAGAGGATCAGCAGCTCCATGGCCCGGGTTGCAGCCACATAGGCGAGCCGCTCCGCTTCAGCCTCCCGTTGTTGCCGCTCCCGGGCGGCGGCGGCCAGGCCTTCGCCCCAGTGGGAATTGCCATGCAGATCGAGGCGGGCCCGCCGCTCCCCCGGGGCCTGCCAGAGGTAAGGACAGATCACCACGGGGAACTCCAGTCCCTTGCTGCGATGCACCGTCACCACCCCCACGGCGGAGGCCACGGTGGCGCTGTTCGACTGGTGATTGTCCGGCAGCGTCAACGGCGGATGGTGCCGGCGTTGACGCAGCCAGTCGGCGGCGGCGGCGGCACCCAGCTTCTCCTGATGCAGCCGTTCCTGGACCAGCTCAGCGCACTGCTGCAGGTCTGCCAGTAATCCACCGCCCTGGGCCAGTTGCGCCATGACCTCCGGACTGATCAGCTCCCCCAGGGCAGCCAACAGCCCCCGGCTGCTGAGGCTGGCCGAGAGGGTGGCGATCCGATCGGCCAGGGCATCCCAGGCGTCGGTACTGGCCTCGGCGATCCGCTTCGGACTCCAGCCCAGCAGGGGGGAGGCGGCCAGCAAGCGCCGCCTGCGGCCACTGCCCGGCTCGGCCAGGGCATCGAGCAGCCGCTGAAGCGCGTGAGCCCCTTCGCTCTGCAACACATCCCCCTTGCTCACCAACCGGCTGGCGATTCCCCGTTGCTGAAGAGCCAGACGAAGGGATTCCGCCTGGTCATGGCGGCTGACCAGCAGACAGATGTCCCCGGGAAGCAGGCTGCGGCTTCGCTCGCCATCCCCAACGCGGATGGACCCTTGCAGCAGTCGCAGCACCAGGGCCGCCACCTGCCGCGGGATCTCCCGCTCCAGGTCGCTGCGGCTCGGCAGGGGAGCCCCCGGCGGGACCTCCTCGCCCAGCCAGAGCAGTTGGAGGGGGGAATCGCCAGACGGCAAGGCCAGGGTGATTCCCCCAGCCCGCTGGGCCACCACGGCGGGGACCTCCAGGCCGGAGCGGAGCAGACCCGGCGCCATCAGCCGGTTGAGCGCCGCGATCAGCCCCGCCGAGGCCCGGAAGTTCTGGCGCAGGGCAACCACCCGAGCGGTGGCCTGGCGCACGGCTTTGTAGGTCGCCAGGTCGCCGCCGCGGAAGCGGTAGATCGCCTGCTTCGGATCCCCCACCATCACCAGCAGATGATCCGGCAGGACCCCTGCTGCCGCTGGGCCAAGGAAAGCCTGGCGCAGGATGCGCCACTGGATCGGATCAGTGTCCTGGAACTCATCGATCAGGGCCGCCCGATACCGCTGACCAACCGCGGCGATCAAGTCCCCGTGGGCCTTGCCGTCCGGGCCGGGGTCGAGGCCCAGCAGCAGATCGCCGAAGCTCATCCGGCCACTGTGGAGGCGCCGCTGACGGACCTCCCGGCGGGCCCAATGGCAGAAGTGAAGCAGCAACGCTTCGGCGGGGCCGTCCACCAGGGCCGCCACCGCCTCCATCAGCGTCTGCTCCGGCAACGACACCGCCGGGCCCTCCCAGGGGCTGGCCTGCCTGGTGAAGGGTCCAGGGTGGAAGTAGTCGGTGAGGCCGTTCCTGTCCGCCAGGACGGCGGCGTAGGACCCCGGCTCCTCCAGGCCCTCCTGGGCGCTCAACCAATCGCAAAGCTGCTGGTGGCGATCGATCTTTGGCTTGAGCGGATACTCCTTGGAGGCTTTGGCGCCGAGTGACTTCCAATGGGCCGGGGCGGCCTTGAGGGCGGCGTAGAGGCGCTCCCCCCGTTCCTGCCATTCCCGGCGGAAGGTTGACCAGAGCTGGTCCCAGTGCTCAGTGAGCTGGGGTGCCAGGGGCTGATCGGCCTGGAAACCACTCGACAGCGGAGGAAGCTCCAGGGACGGATCCCCCTCCAGTTGTGCCAGCAGGGCGTTCAGCCCAGCCAGGGTCGCCCCCTTGCGCTTGAGGCCCTCCAGCAGGGGGCTGGGCAAGGGCAGCACCTGTTGCTGCCAGTAGTCATGGCAGATCTGCCCGAGCAGGGTGGCGCCGTCGGTTTCGAGGTTCACCTCCGGACCGAGCCCGGCCTCCAGGGCATGGCGCTGCAGGGTGCGGCGGCAGAAGCCGTGGATCGTGGTGATGTCGGCGGCGTCGAGGTCTTCGAGGGCCAGCACCAGACGGGCCCGCAGCCTGGGGCAGGCGGCGGTTGCCTGGCCGTCGAGCCAGGCGGACAGCACCGCGTCGATGCCCTCGATCGCGGCAGCCATCGCGCCCGCTTCCAGCTGCTCCAGGCCCTTGAGGGCCTGCTCCAGGCGTCGACCGATCCGATCCTTGAGCTCGGCGGCGGCCGCCTCGGTGAAGGTCACCACCAGCAGGTCCCGCAGGGACAGCTGCCGCTCCGACACCAGCCGTAGCACCAGATGGGCCAGGGCAAAGGTTTTGCCGGTGCCGGCACTGGCTTCAAGCAGCACCACGCCGGCCTCCAGGCCCACCTGATTGGGCTCGAAGTCCACCATCAGGACAGATGGTGAGGACGGATGGTCCGTCATGGCTCGGCCTGCAGGGCCAGCAAGGGGGCCTGCAGCTCGATCGCCAGCTCGATAAAGGGTCCGAACGTCCCCATCAACAGCTCCTTGGCGGGCGTGTCGCGTCCGAAGCAGAGGCCGATGGCGGCGTCCTCCCGCTCCGGGCGGCCGCCAAAGCCGCTGCCTTCCCAGCTGGCCGTCGCCCCGGCGGGGCCGCTGCCGGGTTTGGCCCGTTCGGCGGTGGCGTAGGCCCAGCCGGTGGCGGGCGGCACCGGCCAGCAGTGGCTGCGATGCCGCTGGCGCCACCGCAGCCACTGCTCCAGGATCGCGCCGGCCTCCAGGGACGTCGGGGGTTGGAGCCGCTCCACCACCGAGAAGGTGTCCTTGCCGCGGGCGATCAACACGGCGCCTGAGGCCTTGGCTCCACTGGTGGTGGCCAGCAGCAGTTGCAACGCCAGCTCCAGCCGATGGCGCGGCTGGGCCCTGCCGGTCTGCACCAGCACGATCGTTTGGTCATGCCAGGTGAGGGTTGCCTCTAGGGGCTGGCCAGAATTCGCAGCTGCTTTCCAGCGGTGGGTCTCCTGCCGCGGGCTGCCGAGCGCGTCGAGGGTCTGCTTCAGGGAGCCCCACCGCTCGCTCAGGGCCCGGACTTCGAGCACTCCGGCCGCCAGCGGGGGCAGCTGGCCCCTGCCCAGGGTGATCAGGGCCCAGTCCGGCGGATCGGCTGAACCGCCGGCTGGAGGCGCGGCCAGGACCTGGCGAAGCAGGGAGGCGCGCTGCCGCTCATTGAGTTCGAGATCTTCGAGATCCTCGATCGGATCGGTCCATTCCCGCGGATCGAGGCCCAACCCCCGCAGCCAGTGCGCCTGGGGCCTGGTCAGCCACTGGCGAAGGTCGCGGTAGGCCTCCCCAGCGTCCAGCAGCTCGGCAGCCTGCTCTGCCCCGGATTCCGGAGGAGTGTCTCGCCCTTCCCCCCGCAGGGCCAGGGGAGAGGTGGCACCGTCCCATGGATTGATTCGGGGCCCAACGGTCTCGGGCTTCTCCAGCCGCTGCAGAACCCTGAGGAGGCGCCGATCACAGCTGGCCGGCAAGCGCCCGCCTTGGGCCAGAAAGTTGTGGCGATCGAGCGGACTGGCCGGATGACTCACCACCAGGGACGTTGCCACCGCTTCACCCAGTTCCGTTCGCAGCAGCTCCAGCCACTGGCGCACCGGCGCTGAGGGGGGGAGGGTTTCGCCGCTGTGTTCCTCGCGGCAGTTCCAGCAGACCAGCAGATGGTCCCGGGCTGAAAGCAAGGCCTCGATCAGCCCGTAGCGGTCCTGATCGGCTGGGTTGGGATCGCCGAGCCGGCGTTGCCGTTCCATCAGGTGAAAACCCGGCCGTTGCCTCTGGCGGGGAAAGGTGCCGGCATCGAGCCCCATCAGGACAATCACCCGGTAGGGGATGGCGCGCATCGGCTCAAGGGCGCTGATCGTCAGGGCGCCGCTGCGGTGACCGAAGCGGCCGCTGTCTGACGACAGGTGCTCCTCCAACACGGCGGCCACCACGGGGGCCGTGAGCAGGAGGGAGCAGGTCGCGGCGCTCTCCTGCCAGGTGGCGATCGTTTGGCGGAGGGCCTGCAGTTCCCAGGCCCGCTCACCCCCGTCGCCGAACAGGTGCGCCATCAGATGGGGCAGCCGCCCCGCCCACTCGGTGCTGCTGCGGGGGCTGCCCAGCTCCCCCAGCACCTCGCGCAGGCTGGTGAGCAACTGAATCCAGCGCCCGAGCCGCTCGAGCCCTCCCCCCAGCCGATGGGGGGCGCAGCCCCCGGCCGCCAGTCCGGGCCGCTCCGGCAGCGCCAGGCCGAGCAACAGTCGATCAATCGCCCAGGCGAGGCTGTGACAGGCCTCACCGCCCCGTTGACTGGCCTCCAGCCCCCAGCGGAAACCGCAGGTCTGAAGGGTGGAGCTGAGGGCGGCGGCCTCGCCGGTCTCGAGCTGGAAGTGCTCCTGCAGCGCGGCGTTCTGAAGCAGGGCATCGAAGGCGGAGGCGGTGAGCCGCTCGCCCCCCAGCCGCAGCAGTTGCAGCAGTGCGCTGGTGAGGCCCGCTTCCCCCTGCTGGCTGCGGTCGGTGAGTCGCCACGGCAGCGGCACGCCGGTGGCCCCGGCATCGCCGAACACGGCGGCCAGCAAGGGGGCAAGCCGGTCCACATCCGGTGTCATCACCAGGATGTGACGCGGCTCGAGGCTGCTGTCCTCGGCCATCAACTGCAACAGACGGTCGCGCACGATCTGCACCTGCCGTAGCCGCCCCGGGCACGGGTGAAACTCCAGGGATCGATCCCCTGGAGTCCATTGCAGGGGCTGGTGGGGTTGCTGCTCCACCAGCAGCTCCTGGAGCTGCTCCAAGAGTTGGGGGGTTCGCCCCTGCAGGCTGGCGGCGGTGGCGGGAAGGAGAAAGAGATCCTGCTCCCGGGCACTGCCCAGCTGGGCTTCGCCGGTGCCTTCCAGGAGTTGCTGGAACTCTCCGCCCAGCCGGCCGAAACGGCCCTCCAGCCCAGGGGCCTGCATTAACCAGTCGAGGGCGAAGGGTTCGCTGAGCGCCACGGCATCGCTGAGCTCCTGGCGGCGGTGGCTGCAGCGCTGCCACAGATCACGACAAGGGGTGAGCAGATAGATTTCCACTGGCAGGGCGCTGGCGAGGGCCTGGAGCAACTGCACCTGAAGCGGAGCGCTGCTGCTGGGGCCGAACAGACGCAGCGGACCCACCAGCCCATCGACGCGGGCGGTGCCCCGGCGCAGCCGCTCGATCGCCTCGATCAGCCTGGATCCGAACGGCGGCACCCCGAGGCGACCATGGAGCTGGCGGAAGAGCTGGGGCTGCCAGCGCTGCAGGGCCGGCAGGGGTTGGCCCCGATCGTCCTGGTCCTCCCCGATGCCCCAGGCCGCCACCATGGCCGGCCGGTACAGGGTGAGATCGTCGAAGGCGTCGGCGATGGCCCGGCCCAGCTGCCAGAGCGCCGCATCGAGCCGTCTGGGATCCCCGCGCCCCTGCAGCCAACGCTCGAGCAGGAGGGCCTCGCCACCCTCCACCAGGTCGGGGAGCAACTCCAGCACCGGCCAGACCAGGTTGGAGGCACGCCAGGGATCGACGCCAGCGGGGTCATCGTCCAGCAGATGATTGACGATCTGGCGCAGACGGCTGGCGGGGAAGGGGAACCGCAGATTGGCGGCGATTCCCCCCAGCTCCACGGCCAGCTGTTCCCCCAGCCAGCGGCTGGTGGGCCAGGTGTTCACCACCACCTGGACGGTGTCCCAGGGGCTGGGGGGATCGAGGCGAAGTTGCTGGGCCAGCAACTGGGCCAGAAATTCGGCTCGGTTGCTGCGGTAGACCGTCAGCAAGGGCTGGTCGCCAGCAGTGCCTGCTCCAGGGACCCCAGCCCACCGGCCCCCTCAGGCTGGAAGCCCAGGCCTGGCACGCTGACCGTGGTTCCCGTTTCAGGGCAGTAGGCCGTCAACCTGCCCCCATAGCAGGCTCCGGTGTCCACCATCACGATCGAATTGGCTCGGCGCTTCACGGCTGCCCCGGGGGTGTGGCCGATGATCACATCCCCGTAACGACCGTCATAGGCCCGCCAGAACGGCCCGCGGATCCTCAGATCGGCTTTCCAGGTGAGCGGATCGAAGCCGGCGTGGGTCGCCACCCATCCCCTGCCCCAGTAGGCCAGGGGCAGGGAGGCCAGCCGGCGCCGCCAGAGCTGGCATTGCTCTGGACCCAGTTGCCGATAGGTGTCGGATCCGGCCAGGTCGGGGTTGCCGATCGAACCACCCCGATCCAGGGACTCCAGCAGCCTCTGCTCATGGTTGCCGCGCAACCAGACCGCCCGGCCGCTCCGCACCAAGCTCCAGCCCAGTTGCATCGCCCGCTGGATCTGGGGACCGCGGTTGATCAGATCACCGCAGAGAATCAGGCGATCGGCGGCAGGAAGCCTGGCGACCAGGGCCTGCAGGGCGTGGGCGCAACCGTGGACATCACCAATCACCCAGTGACACGGATGGGGCGGTGCGGACGCCATTGAAACTGCGCTTCAAGGATTCTTGCGCAAATACACTCTGGCCCTTCAAGCAGGTTTTTGTCAGCTCCGCCTTCGAGGCCCCTGGGCTGGAGTAGTTCCGCCCGGTTCCCCCCGGTGCTGGCGGGGGTGCTGCCCGGCTTGGTGCACCCCTCGGGCGACCTCGACTTCAAGGCCAGCGTCACGCCCAACTCGTTGCTGGGATCCAGTCGGACTCTCCCTATCAATTGCAGCCGTACGTGCGAGCGCGCCTGCTTAGCACCGAGACGGCTCTGGGTCTGCAGCGGGAAGCTTCTGAGCGGCTGACCCCATGGGAATGGCCCATGGGGAGCGGTTGAAGAACGTCCGCACCGGCGGCACCGCCTCGATGACGATGCCACTGCGTTGCAACCGCCTTCCCAGCTCCCGGGCGATGGCCTGCCCGCTGGGATCACCGAGTCGATCGGCATTGGCCTGCAGCAGCCCATGGATCTCCACCTGCAGCGGCAAGGGCAGCAGCGAGGCGCCGAGGGCATAGCCATTGCGGCCACTGGCTGCCGCATCACGAAAGCCATAGGGGGTAAGGACGGTGGTGATGCTCTGGTGCAACTGGCGGGGCGTCCAGCACTGACTGCCGCCGCTGAGGGTCGCCAGACGAGCAGCCAGATGGTGGTCGATCGCTACCCCCTCCTATCGATCAAACGGGTGGTGAAGGATGTGGCGCAGCAGGGTGAGCGCCCGGCAAAAGGCCTCGCGATCGCCGAGCGCTGACCAGCCGCCCGCGCTGAGCGGTTGCGTCGCTGACCAGGGCGGCGGCTCGACCGCCACCATCGGCCCGGTCTCCCCCTGCTCGGAGCGGACGCGCCAGGCGGCGGTGAAACCCTGCTGCCGCAACCAGTCCAGGTCGGCCGCAATCGCGTTCACATCCGCATAGCAAGGCCCGTGCAGCCGGCCGAGCAGGGCGGCGGCCCGCTCGGCCGGCTGCAGATTCCTCAGGGGAGAATTGGGCGTTGGTGGCGGTCAGTTCCGGCTGGCGGCTGAGCAACTGGATCAGGTGGAGCAGCCGCTCGCAATCCAGCAGGCGGGAATAGGCATGGGGAACCAACCGGGCGTCCCAGTTGCGGGCGGCGCTGATCCGCCGCTCCAGCCTCGCCAGCCCCGCCTGCAGGTGCGGCTCCAGTGGCTTGTGGTGATGGGGTTCAACGCAGACCAACGCCGCGAAACCCTCCGAGCGGCTGGGCGAGAAGGGGGCCTGAGCCAGCGAGGAGACATGGTTGTCGATCACCTGTTCGGGGACGCGGTGATCACGGCCCTGGTTCCATTGCTGGCAGAGCTCGCCGGGGGTGCGCAGCCACCAGCCGATCCACTCCACCGGGACCGGCAGCTCCAGCTTCTGGGTGATCGCGAGGCGCCAGGAGCGGCGCGTGAAGGTGGCCTCGACAATCACCGGAGCGCCTGAGCAGACAGCCTCCTGGATGCGCTGGTGCATCACGGCCGCGATGTCATCCCATGGCCCAAAGACGCCCCGATCGCCAAAGATCTCGGAGCGAATGTCGCGGCTGCTGATGTAACTGGGCGGCGGCGCCTCAGGCCTGCTCAACAGCGCGGCCAGGTGTCGGGCGAGGGTGGACTTGCCTCTGGCCGGAGGGCCGATCAGCAGGTGGCAGCGCAGCGGCCGAGCCGGCGGATCCGAGTTGGGGCGGCGTTGCTCGGCAGTCGCGGACGGAGAGGAAGTCATGGGCGTTGGATCAAGGAACAGGTCCCCAGCCCCATTGGGCAGCAGGACTGGCACCGCCATTCCTGCTGCAACCATCACGATCCGTCAGCGCTGCGCCCCCGTGCTGGTGGCGGTCAGCAACAAAGACCGATGACGGCCGTGCTGGCAAGAGCATTCCGTCACCCGCTGACCAGCTCCAGTTCCGTTGGCTGCTCCGATCCCTCCCCCCCTGGCTCCGATCCCTCCCTCCCTGTGCCCTGCCACAGGCCTGCGTGTGGCCTCAGGCCTGTTCCATCAGCACCTGCTCGATGCCCCCCCGCCCCCAGTGGGCCGACTCCGCTGCTGTGGCGTAGCCTGAGCCAGTGGTGTGAGCTGCTGCGTGCTGGCGAGCTGGGGGCGGTGCTTCTGGCGAGCATCTGCCCGGCTCCGGTCGAGGGGATGGAGTGGCTGCCCCTGGGCCGCTGGGCGTTGCTCCTCGCCTGCCGGTTGAACGGCCCCGATTCAGCCGCCGCGCCGGCGCTCCATTACGCCCTGCAGGGGCAGCAGCTGGCGCCCATCACCAGCCTTGCGCGCCAATTCCTGATGGACGCTGGCCTGATCGACGCTGACGGCCAGCTCACGCGCCCGTACCGCAGCCAGGATGCCCAGACGGCCTAACAACAGCCTGGGTCCTCTGGTCCCGTATCAAGCAGCGAACCTCTGTGCCGTCTTCCGTTGCGCCATGACGTACGCGGAGGTGTGGATCAGCGGCACCGACTCCCCATGCAACGTCGCCAGCGCCGGTCTCAGCTCAGCCAGGAGGGCATCCCGCACCGCTGGATCAAGGGCCAGAAACGGTGAGTAGGTGGTCAGCAGGGTCAGGTAGTCGTCAATCGCCAGCAGGCTTTCCACCAGCCACTGACCCCTATGGGCACCATGAAACAAAGGCGACTCCAGCAGGGGTTGCCCCAAGGTCTCGAGAATTCCGGCCACGGTGGCGGCATCTTCATAGGGGCGCTCCAGCTCAGGGGCATGGCGGCCGGCGATCGATCGCAAGGCTTCATGGGTCTGGATCGGTGGCTGCAGCTCCTTGTTCCACAGCAGGATCAACCAGCCGTTCTCCCGCAAGACACCGGCCGCTTTCGGATAGGCGATCTCCGGCGGGATCCAGTGAAAGGAGGTGGCCGCCAGCACGGCATCGAACCGCTCCTGCTGAGGTTCCCACTCCTCCAGAGATGTCGTCACCACATCGACGTTCGGGTACCGCTGACAGACCTCCTCAGCCAGCAGGCAGAACTCCGGGTTGGGCTCGATGGCCACGATCCGGCAGCCCAGCTCCGCTAGGAGCCTGTTGCGCGTAGATCGCGACCTGATCTCTCCACGGACGCCCATGAATCTGCCCAGATCCTTGTGACTGCAATGGATCTGGACTGGAGAATGGGGCATGCCCAAGTCCTTCCGCCCC
>Ga0247837_1000866_pt1 | contig 65230 bp, 53 predicted proteins | sample LaCtaG_2_FD_187115 | JGI IMG/M metagenome (GOLD analysis project Ga0247837, IMG submission 187115) | Freshwater microbial communities from meromictic Lake La Cruz, Castile-La Mancha, Spain - LaCruzMarch2015_14.5m | ecosystem: Environmental > Aquatic > Freshwater > Lake | place: Spain: Castile-La... | reverse complement strand
CCTACTCCTCGGCCACTCCAAAGTTCACCGATGCCCTCAATTCCTCTTCCTGCAAATCGTCCATTCCATCAGCCCATTGTAGGACATGGAACACACAGTATCTCTCAGGAACTCCTCTCACGTCTATATGTATTTCCAAGATCTTCCACAGTCTCTGCCCTTCTTCTCGTGCCTGTTCAAGACCAATTTTGAAAGCCTCATCTACCTTCTCAGGAAGGTGGACTGAGTAACGGGCGCTAGTCAGCTCAATTGAAATAGCGAGGATAGGAAGGTTGTTGCGTGTTTTGGAAATACCTCTGAAGGTTAGGACGGAACGATCTTCACTAGCATAGTAGGGCTCTGAGTCGAGTTCGTTGCCTTCCATTTATACCTACCTGAAAGAGGTCAGTGATACCTGCATTTCTTGTTCTCTTCAGCCCTTGTTGGCTTCTGCATGAATTTTACCTCTAAAGTCTATAATAACTAAGGCTTATTTCTTTCATCAGGTATATTTTCATATGTGAAAGCAACCTGTTAGGATTGCTCTTTAAGATGCAATTCTAATTTGAATTAGGCGTAACCCATCGACAAACACTGATTCACAATTGAAATCCCATACGTGTTTTCTGCATTCTTACGGATTTTCAGCGTGCATCTTTCGTGCAGTTCTCAATCACCGCCTATATGATTAGGTTCTCCTCTTGACTTTTGCATACAGCAAACACCTACTCATGTGTCAGTGCTGTGCCATCCTTATAGTCCGCCCTATTAGCCGCATATTCAGCCAGCGCTCACAAGCCAAAGCACTACGAAGAAGAGAAGAAACGGTGCCAGCGCAAGGAAGTGACATTTCTGTGAAATGTTTCGAAGGGAAACTGTTGATTACGAATGAAATCGGGTCTCTGTAGTTTGACTCCGACTGCACATTCATTCCTGATGCAATCGCGATCTTCAGAGTCTCATCGTCACACTCCACAATAATTGCACCTCCCTGCTCTGCCTAACTCCTAACTCCTAGGCTATAGTGCTCCGATCTCCTGGCTCCTTCGCCCATCGCCATAATGGACCAAGTCCTTGCCCTCACCCCCAGCGACGAGCTGGAATTCCAGCAGCCCGCCAACAGCCCTGCTTCCTGCTCCCTCCGTCTCAGAAACACCACCTCCCAGAACGTCATTTTCAAGGTCAAAACCACCTCTCCCGATCTCTTCATTGTCAAGCCCAACCAGGCTCTCCTGCGCATGGGAGAAGAAGCCCTCGTGATCATCACTTCTAAAGGACTAGATGCAGCCAATATCGCCAAGCAGAAGTTCCAAATCCAGGCAATGCCGACGACCCAGTCGCAAGTGGCAGACATCCCTGCGGCTCTGAAGGGAACACAGGTGGCGATGCGAGTGCTGCAGGCGAGGTTTGGGGAGAAGGGCGAGGAGAGGGGAAACAGAGTTAGTGCAGTGGCGGAGCCCGGCGCAGGGCTGGATTTGAAACAGTACAAAGAACAACTGCTGGCTGAGAAAGCCACACTGGAGAAACAAGTCGCGGACCTGCAGGCGGTGGCTCGGAAGACTCCCAGCACTGCGGAAGTGGGGGCTGACGCGGAAGCCTCGAAGGGGTATTCCCTCCTCCACCTCTGTGTGGTGCTGGTGCTGGGACTCATCATTGGGTCGTCCCTGCTAGGTAGGCAGTTCCAGGCTTAGGTTCCTGGTCTATTCAATGGTAATAAATGGCAGGCAGGAGAGACACGCAGTCTGCATTTCTGCAGAATTGAGGCAACTACAAAGTTCCCATGCAAGGCTGCCTTGCTTGTTTTCTGCAGCGGCTTCAAAGCTGCCAACTGAGAAGATTGCATTCGCGAATCTAATAATATGGTTGGTCTTTGCCTTTGGATGGGCCTTATCGTCGCCTCCCAGGCCTACTGGATCTACATCATCGACCCCTGGACGCCACGAACTTTTTCAAGCACCGACTTTTCCTACTTTTCATACCATCTAAGCGGTCAGATCTCTCCTGTACCTCTAGATGACTGGGCGATCAGTTCGTGGATTCTTGTGGAGAATATAGCTGTAGCGACAGACACGCTATTGGACGTGAAGACAACTGCAGGGCGTTTCGAATTTAAATGGACATCCACGGATATCATATTCCTGCACAATGGAAATAGTCACGCTGCGGACGGATTACCAGGGGGTCTAGCTACAGGTTCGTGGTTCTATGTGGTCGCAGGGTCGTACAACGGCCAATGCTTTGGAGTAGTGACGCTACGGGACACGCCAAGTCAGTATTCAGTAACTTGGGCCGAGACCATTAGCCTTGACTCGACTGCAGTTGTAAGAACCGCAATCGCAACAGGCTCTTTCACAGTATCTTCTACTTAGGGCAATTACGTAGAGATGTATGTGTCCGTGCAGGGGAACCTGGACTTGGCTGCAGCCCAGGCAGAAGTCTCGAACAGCTTCCTGTGTTCGCAGAGGGGAAGCACTACCTGCAAGGCCTGCCACGATTCTTGTCAAGCCTGTAATCCTGACGGGACTTGCACAGGTTGTAAAGACATTCAAGCCACGCTGATTGAAACGAATGTAGCGTGTGTGTGTCGGGGACGTTTCGGGTCGGACGGAGACCCTTTCATGGCTGGTTGCGCCTTATGCCACCCTAGCTGCGAGGCATGTGAGTGGGCTGCTGACCCAACGGAGTGCTTTTCATGTGTAGCAGCCTATGCGACTACCACCGACCCTTTGGGCGGGTATTGCTACTGCAACGCAGGCTATGAGGACCGAGAAAGCCCCACCTCAGACTGCGCGCCCTGTGACCCTAGCTGTTCTCACTGCTCTGGGGGAAGCATTGTTTCCTGCATGTCCGAGGAGCAAGCAGCCTTCAACCGTATCGCTGCGGCTCTGCACAACTTGCCCCTAGTCGCAGAAACCGATGGTATGATCTGTTACCGCACCCCGACTACAGGTAATGACTGCACCCTGGCAGCTATTGAAGCTATCACTACTGACATCCACACTGCTAATCCAGGCTCTCTTTCTCCAACTCCAGCCCAGTGTCATCAGTTGCTGAAGGCAGAATGGGCGATGCTCACCTACTGGTTCAATCACTTGTTTCCGACCTTTGCCCCTCCCCCGACCACAGACCGCGACTACCTAGTGATCAAGACGATTCTGCAACTTTGGATCCTTCAGTTCGGTCCGTATACGATGAAGAATGGCGTGCTGTGGAAAGGGGTAACGGATGCCTTCAACCTGCCCTCTGACCAGTGGGGAGCGATTTCAGCTGATGAGACAAACTACTCAGTTGGTTCCGGTCCCTTAAACTACCCGCTAGACCTGGCGGCCTGGCTTGCCCTGCACCCTGCTGATTTACAGGCGTTCAACACGTTTTCATACTAATCAAGTAGGATTCTGGGCAGTCGAGTAGTTCGTTTTCCTTTAGAAATGATCACTCACTCGTAGATGGCCCCTCACTACCTTGAATTAGAAAGCTCACAGGGTGGCGGAGATAAGACAATTCTTTTAGCGGCATTAATAGTAATGCTAAGGAAGGACATCCCCCGCTTTAGTTCTGTGTCTCCAAGGAAGGAAACACAGAAATGCCCACCATTTGCCCTTTCATAGTAGGCCTGAATGCAAATTCTCATACATCGCTGCAGGTGCATCCCTCTGAAGTCCAATAGAGTAGTTAATGGGGTGCGCTTCGTCTCGCTTTTCCCCGATCGAAGACGCCTTTTTCGCCAAATCCCTGAAAACCGGGTTCGAAGCCGTATCCACTGATGAAGCCGTGGGCACTATTCGTCGCTATGCTCTTGATATCAGTGGGAAAGTCAACCCCAGCCAGCTGTCCCTCATCAAGTCAGCTCTGCACCTGGATCAGGTTACTGCGGGATTGAGCCCTTTCTACTCCTCTGTGACCGAGACCGACAGACTAGTAGTCGCCGCCGTCCTGCTAAGCAAGGGAAACGCCCCCTCCAAAGCCGCCGCTCTATTCGAAGTCCAAGACAGATCAGTCGCCGGCAAACTGATCAACTCCGAAGTCACAGACCTGCTCACCCTGGTGTTCTCAGTAGTGCTCGACTGTCTGCCTTTGCTGGTGGCGTCTCCCACCGAGGAGGAAAATGCTTATATTGGGAAGTCTAGGGAGGATCAAGCGAATGGAGTGCGGCTACTGAAGGCGGTGCTGCTAGGGGTGGACGCGGACATGGTGGACAGAGAGACATTTGTGAATCACTGGGCTCAGTATGACAGCGGGAAGCTGCTAGAGCCTGCAGGACTGCGCCACTTCATCGTCGAACCGAAGAAAGCCTAATAGAGTTTCTTCCCATTAGCCTCGTCCAGTCCCAAGCAGTTTCCAGGGCAATTTCTGTTATATCTGCTGGAACCTACAAGCCTCCCTCCCGCTTCCTTGTGGGATGGAACTTCTTCACAGTGAGGGAATTGATAGGCACTGGCCGGCCGAAGGTAGGCCGATTGTCCTCAGGCTGTACTTCCGGCTTTGCAGGCTTGAGCACTTGGGGCTTAATTGGAGCCTGCTTGGCAGAGGGGGAAAAGAGGGTGGCTGAGCTGAGGTCTGTGTCTTTGTTGGGGGAGGGCGCGTCTAGACGAGAGATTTTTAGGTCTGCCTGCTTGAAGGAGCCTAAGTTGGTTTCTGAAACGTCTGTGGGGTGAATAGCCGCAGAGCTGTCCTCCAATGCTTCCAGGTCCACTGGTATAATCACAAGCGTCTGCATGAAGAAGGCCGCCGCCGCCTGGAAGTTGAGTAGCAAGCAAATCCCGAGGATGTAGCAAATCCCCGACCAACTCGTCTGATTCGCTTCACTCTGTCTAGTCCTTACAGCACACGACAGGGACTTGGACTCTAAAGCCGCAGTCCCCATGCTGTTACGCATAGCTACAATGCTTGCGTTTCTACTGCCGAGCAGCATCATGACCAGCACGAAAAACCACACTGACACACTCAGGTAGGAAGTGATTTTGCATACTTTGGTCTTGAATTTGAGGATACCGTAAAGGCCTGTGCCGTTGCATCCGAAGATGAGGATGAAAGTGAACAGGCGAAACCACCAATTGAACTCATTGATGTATAGGTTCTGGCCGTAGGCGTTGTACAGGAAGGGAGCCGCCAACAGTGCGCCTCCGCAGTTAATCGCCAACGTCCCTAGCAGTACGAAGGACATGTAGAGATTTTATATCAACACCATAGAGACATCCTAATAGAGAAGTTCCCTGGACTAGGTTATAGGGTGTGCACAGACCCGCTGTATGACACAAAAGACTGCAAGACACTGAAAATATAGCTAGCCATGAGATAGGACTTTCTGACCTTTGAGATGTTACTGCCACTACCGGGCGCTTGACTTGCCAGATGGCTTCCTACCGTTTGTTTTGACAGGCTCTACTGAAGGGAAGACAGACCCAATACCTAGATCTGAGCAGTAGAAAAGTTCACAACAGCCGCTGAAGATCCCTGATACATCTCTGGGGAGTATTGGATGCGACGAGGGTGATTTTTCGTATGGTAATGTCCAACCCTACTAGTGCATATAGTGCACTCAGACGGAAGAGCAAAGTGCAATAGACTTGCCTCGCTACTTTCACTTACACGGTGGGTTGGTAGTGTGGAGGCGAGCCCAGTGGAAATGCAGCATAATTGAAGTATTTCAGCAGAATTCACTGGACTCAACCCCCGCGGATGAATCGCCAGCGCCACTATTTCACTTCAGTGGCTGGGCAAAATGCACTTTAAGTTTATTAGCGCCCAGTGACCTGCCATTACTTCCTGGTTTGCTAAGATATTTTCTACCTTCTCCCCGCCTAACACTGCTTCAGATGCACAACTTTGGATCCTGCAGTTCGGTCCCGGGCGCTGAAATCAGATCCTACTGGCAGATACTAGTGGCGGCTTTCAGCAACCCAAGTGCAGACTGGACGAAGTAGTTGGCTGGGTCGCCTCGGGCTACACGTTGGATGGAGTCAGCATTCTGCCGTTGGAACTGGAGGCTTGGTTGGGTGCGGAGGATGGGACAAGGTGGCTTTGAACGTGGTCAGTACACTGTGCGACTTAGCAAGCTCAGTGCGCAAGCATCAACCCCTCGCTAGTATGCGCAGTCTGAACCTAGAGTTTAGAAATGCGGATGATTCTTTCGGCATGTAGGCCTATACTGTCCGCTCGGTCTGGTGATAGGCCTCAGCATTGGTAATGTCCAGTAGAACTGAAGGTCTCACTTCCCGCACTCTTCTCAATGACTTCAAAGGGTCGTACCGCAGTTTCAAGCCGCTCCTCATCGACTCTCAGGAGATCCAGTCCCGACTTAAGGTCTGCACTACCTAGTCAATCGCTACTTCTATCAAAGAACTGGAAGACGAAGAGTACTTGTTCAACGGCCGAAGGACACTGGACGGGTCTGAGGCACAGCCTAAGAAGGACTACGAAGTCAGACTGGAGCGAGTGCTGAACACACATGAAAGCATGGAGCTGCAACTGGCGCAAGCGAAACAGGACCTCGCAGCACTGGCCGACCAGCGAGACTATCAAAAAGTCCTCCTGCTGGAGGTCGAGGAAATGCTGGGAGTAGTGAGAGTACTGCCCAGGAGAGCCTCTAATATTCCCCTTCCGCTGCCTGTGAGCAAGAAGGCGGACACTGCTGAGAAGGCTTCGCAGGTGGATACGGTGGGGGAAAGCCAGTCCTATGTGGAGAGCATCGAGCGCAGACACTACAACTACATGCTGGAGGCGTTCAAAGCTTTGCGCTTCACTGCAGATGTGTACTCTCCGCTGGAAATCAAGCACCCCAAGCGTTCTAAACACATCGTGGAGTCCGCCCGTATTTCCCACTCAGAAGAGCACATCCGTCTGAAAGGCACGATTTCAGAACTGAACAGCAGTCTGAGCAGTCTCGTCATCTCACTCCCCAAGCCCGCAGCCAGTCTGGCCCAGCCCTTCCACCGCAAGCAACAAAGGTCCTTCATCCCCCGCGCTTCCAAGGCTTCTTTCTTCCCAGCCACTGAAGGCTTCCTCCTTGCACAGCCAGACTTGGAAATCGCCCTTCACCTCAGATTGGACACTTTGGACCCGTTCATTGTCACACAGACGAACTCGTTCCCCAGAGCTCGGAATGTGGCGCTCTCGCTGTTGTATGACGAGATTGAGTACTACCAGTGGAAAGTTCCTGAAGTTGCAGATGTCCGATTCAATATCAAGGATATCGTGCCTTTAGGTCTGACGCAGGACGACTTGCACCTGAAGAAGTACTTCCGGACCAAGCAGCAGCCAGAGCTGGACTACGCAGCCCTATTCCAGCAGGTCTACGCCCACGTAGCTGTGCTCAAAGTGGTCAAAAAGTACCGCTTCAAACTCAGAGGCATGTTCCTCAGCTACAACGTCGAGGGCATGCAGACGCTTCCCCAGCTGCTCACTATGAGCTTCGCAGGGTTCGTTAGCATGCTCAAAGACGCAATGTTGATCACACGCGATTTCGAAGTGTTGGATGCGGCGAAAGTGTTTTACTTGGCGTTTGTCAATTCGAAGCAACTACCCGAAAGTGCGCTTTCGGATGAGAAGAGCTGGCTGAAGGCTTTAGTGATGGGGTCAGCCTTCAAGGAGCACTACCAACTCCGTTTTCCCAACTTCATTGAGTCACTCATTAGGCTTGTGGCTTTACACCCTAGGTTTGTTCGCCTGGCTTCCGTGCCGATATACGAGCGAATCCACCTCCTATACAAGCGAGACTTAAAGCCGAATGTTCGTCTCACCCAATCCTACTTCTACACTCCCTACTTGGCCGACCCTTTCGTCATCCGCTCAATATACATTCACGAGACGGAACTGCATTCCCTCTTCGAGGGCTATCAGACCAGCTTAAGTGACGTGGAGAAAGTGACTGACTTTGTGGAGAGACATGGGAAGCTGGAACTGGGGAAGTTCTACTCGCTGCTGAGCAATTCAGGAGTACTGCTGGATGCAGAGGTGCAGGCCAGGACCCAGGAAGATGTGGACAAAGAACTGCTCAGTCCTACCCCCTCCTCCCATACTCTGCTGTACAGTCCAGGGCCGCCCAAGACCTCTGCTATCCGCTTTCCCTCGACCCTGCTGGAAAAAGCTGATAACCAAAACCTCAAAATAATCGCTTCCCGCAATATCCGCTTCGATGCTTCGTCCAGCCTGTCGCTGCCCTTCTATCGACCGCTCCGGGCTAAATTCACTGTGGACAAATTGACAGTGTTCAACTTCTTCGTGTCTACTATGAAGGTAAGTCCTACATAGAACAACGACGAACTGTTCCTCACAGACCCAAAATTAGCGACAGACCAACGCTTCGTATTGACTTTTTCAGAGTTTTGCGAAGTGGTGGGCTTGTTAGGTCTGCATTTCTGGAAAACTACAGCGACGTGCAGAGACTTGTCTATGACTGAAGGCATCAGTTACTTCATCAAAATCATGGTGGAGAGGCATAGGTTTTACAGGGAACTCAGAGGACTCACGTCTACGAAGATAATGACGGAATCGAAGGAAATACTGCACGCCTATGCACTCGACTCACTCAACTCGGCTTTGTCATTAATCACGAAAACGGTATTAGCACAGGAGCGCTTTATACAGCGGCGGCTTTCAGCTTAGTCTAATATACCCCACAATTCTACTACGGTATCTATACTAATCTAGCCGTAGACTCCGTCCTGCCTCCAACTCCATAATGCGCAGCGCCTGTGCACTATACCCCAGCCATTGTAAGAACTGTAGTAAGGATTCCCCACATTTCCCAGGGTGAGTTGCAAAAGCGATGTAGCAACAAGTCCGCTGGAACTCCTCATAACTCGCCAGATCTGTGAAGGAGTCAGTTTGCGCAGCGCGGAACAGCCTGGCGGCTGCGACTTTTGAGAGGAGTTCTGGGACGATGTGCATTTCACTGCAGCAGACGAGGTAGTTGGAGAGACTCATTTTGCCTGCTGCGTCTGCTCGTCGGCTTCTGAAGGTGTGGTACATGTCCTCCAACTGACTCCTGCCAGTCTTCAAAACCTCCCCCAGTCTCGCGATTTCACTATTCCACAAAGCCAAGGGCAGGTCATTGCTCTTGATTCCAGCTGCCTGCAGTACCACCGAGGCAATCAGACGGCTCAAACTCTCCAGTCCATTTTTCGACTTATAGTGCTTTTTCGCAATTTGCGCCAACACCTCAATCCACCTCCAGAATGTGATTGATCTCCCTTGGTTTCCTTGGAAAAAGAGTATATCCGCCTGTGAGCGAGAAACCAAAGCAGGCGACAGACTGCTGTCCCTCAGAAACCGGTGAAACTGCAGCAACTCCACCCGAGTCGCAGCCTTAGGGCTGGCATAGCGTGTGAAGATGTCCTTCATTTTGCCTGAATAGGGGTTACTGTACAGGTCGCTGGAGACATAAGTGAGTAGTTTCCTCTCCTTGGTCTGGATCCAGTCGAGGGTGAGACTGGTGGTTTGAGTGTCGAATAGAGCTGTTGCTTTGAATTCTTCGATGTCTCCGTCGAATTGCACGTCTTTTGGAGGCTTGCTTTCGATGTCGTTGTAGATGGAGGAAAGGTGTTTGTACTCAGTTGCCAGCTGCTCCAATTCCTGCGTCTTCACTTCCACAGTCCTCGAGGCATCCAATCGCCCATCGTCTCGCAGGTGCTCCATTGCTATATGGGCTGCTCAGCCTCTGATGCAGCGCCGAAAGCGTTTCTGTACACGAGCAATCAGCGTATTGATGAAATGTATGCAAGTGCCACGGAAACTATTGAGCTACTAAGGCAAGAAAGCGGTCCACTGATAGTGTCTTTGGACTCCTTCCTAGCAGTTACAGGCAGTCCTACCCCTCCCTTCTCTGTGTCCTGCGCCCTGCTTTCCCTCCTTATCCCCCTAGTGCACGACCTACATCTGTCTCCGCCCCTGCCACTGCGTCCCTACTTCCCTGGACTTGACTTCCTCCAATACAAAGTTACTGCTCTCAGCCTGCTCAGAGCCTGGGAAGTTTGGATTAAACTTTCCAAGGAAATCGGCTTTTCACTGGATTACTTGCAGAAATCCTTACCGAGAGCCGTGGAAAGCGGCTTTATTCCATTTCTCGTAGAAAGGGAAGTGACCGGGCTAAGCCTGGTGCCGGATATCCGAGCCATCGACCTGCGAAAGCTACGTAAAGCCATAGATCAGAACTCCCTTGTGCTCTTAGCCTCTGCAGAAGACCTACATAATACCATCAAACGAGTGAAAACAGCCGCTTTAGAAGCCATATCAGTCCTCGAAGCCCTTGCATCAAAGGCAGAACTGCAACACAGGGTAGTGGAACTCGCCCTTGAGGCCTGCAAAGACCCTGCAGACGTGTGGGATCGACAGGAAAACGAAATCAGAGACTTAGCCAGGTCTTGCTGGGTAGTCTAGTACTAGTAGCCTGTTTCATACTTGTTCTATATGGGAGATTCCCTTACAGAGCCGCTGACTCAGCACTTTGCCTGTCCTGACTCTGTGCAGGTTTTGTGCATCAACATGTTCCTGCGGCCTCCTTTTGTCCATAACAACTTGGGAGACCTGAAAGATGCGCGGACATTGCACTTCTGCGAGCACATTCTGCCGAGGTATGACATTTTGTGCTTGCAGGAGGTTTTCGGTACTCTGAACTCCAGGAAAGAAAGAATAATTGCCGCGGGAAAGGCTGCAGGACTGATTTACTATGCGGAAAGCCCAGCACCCGGCTTCTGGAGTTCTTATGTCACAGACGGAGGATTGCTGATTCTCAGCCGGTTTCCTATTGTCAACACGCAGTTTCGACCATTTGGCTTTGGGACGTTTCCTGACTCTTTGGCTAAGAAAGGTGTCCTTTACACTGAAATTCTAATCTCTGGCCACACTGTGCATCTCTTCACCACCCACACCCAAGCAAATTACGTGACCTCAGACCCTGAGGAGCACCGTTTGTACCGCTCTGTCACTCGCCAGCATATCGAACTACTCGCTCAATTCATGTCCGAAAAGCTGCGCGTCCCAGGGATGATTTTACTTGCTGGAGACTTGAACGTGGACGCGCTGGAGCATCAAAAGGACTCCGCTGTGATGAATGAAGGAATGGATGAGTACCAGATACTGAGGAAAACACTGGAGCCGCTGCAGATGAGGGAAGTTTTGAAGGATATATATGAGACACATCCGGTCACATATGGGAAAAAAGGAGCAGATGGCCAACCGGAAGAAACAGTACTAACTCATGTGGAAGACCAAGGCAATGAATGCGCCTTAGACTACATTTTCACAGTAAACGAAGGAAACGTAAGCTCCAGTCAGGGCCTTCAGGTAGAAGCCGAAAGCACCAGAGTCGAGGCTTTCTATACAGAGGGACAGCCGTTTACGCAGATTAGTGACCACCACGGACTACACATAGTGCTGAGGGTCGATAGGTAGGTAACGAAAACAACGTATAATCCATGGCTGCCACGAGTGAGAGAGTCACCTTTGGCATTGAGGCCTCTCCGCCTGCCCTTGCCTCGGACGACCTACTAGAAGACATTCCCAGACTGTCTCTGACTCCTATCGGCACAGCAAGTCTGCCAATCCAACTAGTGCGAGTAGATGCCCGAGGCAAGCTGGAACTTTGCTCCGAAGGCCTCAGTCTCTTGGCCTCCATCGACCCACCGCTCGCTGTTATTGCCTTCGCTGGACCCTACCGATCAGGCAAAAGCTTCGCACTTAATCTGATGCTGGAAATGGGACAAGCAGGGTTCAAAGTGGGTAACAGTGTGAAGGCCTGCACGCAGGGGATCTGGATCTGGGGCAACCCAATCAAGCGCAAGGGAATCACCTACTTACTAGTGGACAGCGAAGGCAGCGGCAGCACCACAGCCTCCCCCGACCGAGACGGGAAGCTATTCGCCCTAGTGATCCTCCTTTCCAGTCTGTTCGTTTTCAACACTATGGGAGTGATAGACGAACACGCTATCAACCAGCTGAGCCTGGCTGCATATATGTATGAACAGCTGCAGCCGGAAGACTCCTCAGACTCTCAATCCCTCCAAGCCCGGCTCATTGCCTTCTGTCCCCGCTTCATATGGCTACTCCGTGACTTCCACCTTTCCCTAGTCGACCGCCAGAACCAGCCCTTGTCCGCGAAGGACTACATGGACAACATCCTCACCAGCGAGGCTGTGAAGGGACGCAACATCGACAACTTCCAAAAGGCTAGGGACGTCCTGCTCAACTTGTTCGTGGATAGAGACTGCTTTGTGGTGCCGAGACCGGCGGATAGTGAGGCGGACTTGAACAGACTCGAGGAGTTGAAAAGGGAGCAGTTGCGGCCGAGGTTCGTGGAGGCGTTTGATAGGTTTCGGGTAGCGGCTTTCGAGACGTGTCCTGTGAAGAAGTTCCGGGACAAGGAAATCTCAGGCCGCCACCTGGCAGAGATGCTGCGCAGGATCCTGGACGCCATCAACAGAGGCGTGCTGCCCAACCTTGAGTCCGGCTGGGAAAACATCCTCATGGGCGAGTACGAAGAAATGCTCAAGCAGATGAAAATCACCTATTTAAAGCGTCGAAACGTGGAACTCGAGCACATGCCCTACGAAGAGTCCGTCCTCGTGCTCAACCTCCACGTAAGTGCCACATAGCGCGCCAAGGACGCAGCTCTGTCCATCCTCACTTCCAGTCCTTTGCACGACCCGCGACTAGAGCAGGAAACGCAAGACGAATTCGAAGGCTTTTTCGAAGACGACGTAAAATACTCAATCGGCGCAAATCAAACTGCATCAGAAGCTTTCAACTTGGCATTGCTAAAAAACCTGTTTGCGCCAATTATCGAGAAATTGAACGCGGATGAGTATAGACAGGAAATGGACAGATTTGAGGTGGAATGGGGTAGAGCCTTAAAGCGGTATGAGGAAGAAGCCCGGGGTCCAGGGAAACTTACAGCTATCAACAACTTCATCATTGAAAACCAAAACACTGCCATTTCCGGGTACTTCCAAGGCATCATTGAAGCGCTTAATGAGGAAATTTCGAAGCTGAAGAACAGTAGTGTGGAAAACAACAGTCGCTTGGCGATGTTGAAGGACCAGATCAAGAGTCAGGAGGACAGTGAAAGACGCTTTGCAGAGCAAATTAGCCGCATTGAGAAACAGTTGGAACTCGATAATCACGACAAAACGCTGGGTATTCGGCTCAAAGAGATACTGGACAAACTGAGTAAACCGGAAAAGCCGGCGCCAGTGCCTGTTCAGGCTCCAGTCACTTCCTCGCCCCCGCCTGCCTCCCCTACTGCCCTCCCAAGGAAGCAGCCTGCGCAGCAGAATTCCTGCTGTGCGCTGAGCTAGACCTTAGCTAGCCTAAACGTCTGCCCGCTGGGCGAGCCGGTTGCACTCTTCCAGCACCCGATTGCGCTCGGCGCCCAGCTCATACTCAGTGCCCACATTCACCATGCCGAATAGCTTGCGAACGTTCTTGGAGAACAGACTTGGCTGCGCAGAGAACATGATGACTGGGTGAGCTATCCAGGGTAAGAAAGTGACTCTGCGTAGGTAGATGCTGGCGAGGACTTGGGTGAAGGAGCACACAGCCCCTGCAAGGAAGATGGAGTGGTAAGTCACGTTGTAGCGGTACTCGCGACGGGCAATGTAGGCCCAGGAAATCTCCGCTTCAGTCTTGTAGAGGTCGATGTTGGCATTCAGCACGAAGTCCTTGATGAACTTCTTCATCAGATGGACACCTTTCGCGTCTGCGGCCTCCTGCTCAGCCGGGGCAAGGAGGGTCTTCTCCTTGTACAGCAGCTCACGGTCAGACTCGCCCATCTTAGTATAATGACCATCTAGTCCAGCTCTGTGGAAATGGGGCAGCCGTGGAGCTAATGCACTTTTGCAATTTCCATTGCAGGTCGGTTTCTGCACATTAGACAAACAATGAACCAGTAAATTTCATATTGAGAAGTTTTCCTCTCAATCCACACCCCAATTTACTATACTAGTTTCTGCTTTCCAGACACTTTTTACTGTTGTAATTGCATGCAGCATTGTTTTTTCTCTAGGATATTCACAGATTTCGAATATATCCACATTTTAACAGGTTGTTTTCGGACTTTCTGACCTGCAAATTGGGAGTTCGTTGAAGTAGACATTCCATAAAGTCTCCATATCGCAGGCTTTTCATAGAAAGAAAAGCAGATCGAGCAATCCCTTTCCACACTCAAAATCCCAAGAAACCCAGTCCTCATACCTATTCCAATGCAGGAAATGGCCAATTTCACTCTAAGTAATGTTCAATGTGTATGCGCACGACAAGCTGGTGGGGCAGCGCATGGTCGAGGAGCAAGGCCAAGTGAAGGCAGTGCAGACCCGACACCGCAACACCCACTACCGAGACAACCTGTCCAAGCGCTACCGCACTAGAATCAACCACTTTATGATGGCTGTACTGCCTATGTAGATGCTTCAAAACCCGACAAAGGTTAAGGAGTATCAGCGTCCTCTCGAAGCCCCAGTCCGCGAGGGAGACCCTTCCAAGTTCCAAGGCGGCGCAATCTTCATCATGAAAGGCTTCAAAACCGAAAAGCAGCGCATCGAGGTACTTCCCACCCAGGAATACCTCGAGAAAAACGAGTTCCTCGACCTGCACCCCAATCCGTCCAAGCACTCCTTCCGAGATATCGACAGGTCGAAGGATATCAACCCTCGCATGTACTACAAGCCGAAAAGCACGATGGAAAGGGTCAGGGCTGCAGCGCTTTATTCCAACTTTGTGACTCTTATGTAGCTGGATCAAGGGGAAGCGCCTCCGCCGAACTACCTGCAGAAAGGGGAAACGGATGATGATGCGTAAGGACTAGAGCAGGAATAAGCAGGGAGAGAGCATTGACGCTAGCACTAAGAAGAAAGTGCTGGAGGCTAAAGACATCTTCCCCAGTCTGCACCACAAAACCCACTTCAAAGCAGTGTCTTCACTAATGCTACTGGAGGGCAGGGGCAGGGAAATGAGTGCACCCAGCATCCAGCAAATCAAGGATGATATACTCAGACAGGGCACTTTCAAAGAGGATGAAGCCAGTACTATTGCACGGGAGGTGCTGCAATCGTGCAACCTGCGGAAACAACTCTCTGCAGGGTTCCTGCACAGCGGACAAGGGAAGTTGGTGGGCAACCCGGAAAGCACGCTAGGAGAAGTATACTCGAGGCTGGGGAGTACTCGCAGTTTCTTCCCCAGAGTCGCCAGCAGTCGCGTAGTCTAGCCCTCGAGGTAATGGGAAGTCCCACTCAGGGACTTGCGTCTGGGTGTAGTGGCCTTGGACCGCTGGTACAGTTCACTGTAGCTCGATGTTTTGGATCTGGACTGCGACCTAGTCCTTTGCAACGGCTTCACACTCCTTTCAAACGACAGCGTCAATAACTCCTTCGTCGGTCTGTTCATATCCTTCGGGCTAATCTGCGTATACAGAATCGGGTGAAACGTGCACTCCGCCACCTCCCTCACTTTCAAGCTTTGCTGCTGCTCCTTTATCCGGTCCGCCCGTCTGCGCAGGAACTGCTCAGTGCGCTGCAGCACAGTCATGTGGAGAAGGTCCTGGGGAGGCTCCTCAGGGTCGCGGGTTTGAAAGCGCTGTAGGAGCTGGTTGCGTAGAGAGGCAGCCACGGCTTCCTTCTCTTCGATAGTAGTGTTGGGGACTGGGGAGGGTTTGGGCGGAAGAGTGGGCAGGGACATGGGAGTTTGGTTGAGGATGGAGCGCAGGAAGCGGCCTCTGGCTTGGTGGATGCTCCTAACGTCCTCTCCTTCCTGTCTCGAGCTAATCGACCTTCTTTGACTCGCCGACTTGACCGTCTCCTTCCTATTCCCACTATCCGCCTGCGACTTCACCCTCGTCTGACTCTCCCTTTGCTCACTATCCATGCTATACTTCCCCTTCCCTGTGAGCAACTCCTGCAATGCGCTTTCCGCCTTTTTGTACAACTTGGAGTCGAGAATGCTCCTTGCCTCAGGAACACGAAGCTGGTGCTTGAAAGCAGTACTGGAATAGCCCTGCGAAGGACTGCTCAGGACCACACTAGCTGCCTTCCCTCCTCGTTTCGCCATTTTAATCCTATTGCCCAGTTCAAAGGCTGCCACCTTATGCCGGATTCACTTGTATACTATCATCGGCTCCATGCGGAACTTTCCTACAGGGACCCTCCATCCATATGTAAGCCCCAAGGAACAGCACAACTCCGATAATCGGCAGCACAAACACATGCATCCACTCTCGCCACGAAGGGTCGTAGTTCTCCACAATCACTGACAGCACACTCGGCGCTAGCCCTATCACCCTCCTTTCCAAGTCAAACAGCACGTAATACTTGCGTAGAAAGGCTGCGCCCAGCACCCAGTAGTCGAGGTTTGGATCGGAGTCGATCAGTAGCTGACACGCTCCATTGGTCTGCCTAACTATTACCCGGAAGAAGTAGTCCTGCGGGTTAAGTCTGACTTTGGTCTTTTCCGGGCCTAAAACCAGTACCAAAACAGGGTAAAAGTCCGCCCAAGTCTCACTGTCACACTTACAAACGAAATTCACCAAGTCTTCAGCACAGGAGTTGACCCTTTTGATGACGTCTAGGATGCGGTAGGAGTCGAAGGAGGGAGCGAGGATGTAGCTGCTGCCTGTGTCGAGAATAGCGTGGGTGGAAGACAGCTCTATGGCGACTTCTCCGATAGCGATTTGGGTCATGGAGACGGACCAAAAGATAGAGGAGGGATCTGAGGCCGCGACCAGAGGGATGTAGGTGAAATCGGAACCGTGGGAATAATTGTCCAATTCATATCCTCCCAGTAACAACGCAGACACCGGCACCGCTTGTCTATCCGTGAACTCATTATTATTCAAAAATATCGAAAACACCGGCGCCTCAATCAGTCCCTGTTCATACAGCATCTGCACCATAGGCACAGGACTATCCCGTTCAAAGGGAAAACTCAAGCCCTACATAGTTCTGACCATTACGCCGTCGGCTTGGAGGTTTTGCAGCCCTTCTGTAGCGTCTGCCGCTATGATTGGGTGGTTGGTGGAGTTGAGTTGGAGGTCGAAAGAGAGAGTTTCGTTGCCGATTTGGCCGTAGACGCGACCAATATTGTAGCTGATGTCGATACGGGTATTCCACGCTTTCCAGCTATTGGATACCAGCGGGTTGAAGGTGTTATTGGGATAGTTGCAAAACGAAGTACAGTCAGGCACCCAGGTCCACTGCCTAGCAGATACCGCAGACCCAGTGTCAACTATCACTTCCACTCTCTGCGGAGGAGTACCGACTTGCAAATCGACTTTATACTGCAACTTCCTAAAACTCACATTTCTGATATTCGTGACGTCCTTAGTAATCGGAGAAGTCCGCAGCACTTTATTGATCAAGTTGCTGTTGATTGTGGGAGATATCGTAGGGGTGACTTGCACTTTGACGAGGGCGGAGCAGAGGGAAAGGAGGAAGGGTGACAGGGACAGGAGGACCATTATGAGGAGTTAGGCTGCTGTCTAACTAGTCGCGTATACGGCTCTTCACCATACATTGGCGAGTCAACTTTGAGTTCATTTTCGCCCAGCACCTGCCCGAGGAAGGGCGACAGGTCCGCCTCTCTTGTCTTGTCATTGACGTTTTCGAAGTAGTGACTGGGCACGAACTGCAGCTTGTCCCTGGTGAGTGCCTGCACCTTCCCTGCCATGCACTTGTTGATGTTTTTGCACTCGAGAGGGGATTCGCCAGGGAGGGGACTGTATAGAACCGATGTCTGCGCATAGTCAATCCACCTCAACTCAAACGTATTGTCCTCGAACACAGTGAGCATCTGCGACTTCTCCAGGTACCGCTGGTCACTGATCTCATGAGTCCTGTAGATCCAGAAGGAGTGCTTATCCAGCAAATGTGTCATTACAATGCCCAAACCCACCATAAAGAAGCCAAATCGACTGATTTCAGGGTAACAGTCAGACTTTTATGAGAGATTTGGAGGCTTCTACTCATATAGACTAAAATGCAGGCTTCTGCATGCTCCGTCTGCTGCGAATTCACTCCCTCCTTCTTTATCGGCGTCTGTAACCACAGAGACCTATGTCTGCGCTGCGGCCTACGTCTCCGTCTTCTCCTCAACGACCCCAAATGCCCAATTTGCAAGACTCCCCTGCCTCAAATTGTGGTCTCCCGAGACAAAGACAGGCCATTTGAGGACTTGCGAGCCAGGGAACTCGTAGAAGGCCCGCAGAGAGTCTGGTTCGAGGACCGGGCTGAGCGGGAAGTGGCGGAAAGACTCACAGGAGTGCAATGCTGGCTGAAAGGCTGTGAGGAAGTCAGGATCAGCACTCGAAATGGCCTCAAAAAGCACATGGAATCGTCCCACAGACTCCGTTTTTGTGAGATTTGCCTGAAAAGCAGAGTGGTTTTCTTAAGTGAACAGCGTCTTTTCTCGGCGAAAGACCTGGAAAAGCACATTTTCGCTGGGGACGAGGGCGGCCCCTGCCATCCACAGTGTCTTTTCTGCAAAAGTCGCTACTTCTCAGAGCAAGAGCTGAAGCACCACTTGCACGAAGAGCACTTCGCCTGCGGCATCTGCGAAGAGTCCTGCAAGTGGCTGTTTTACGCAGACTACGAGAAACTGCAGCGCCACTTCATCAAAGCGCACTACTTCTGCCAGGAACTGGTCTGTCTGCAGCACCAATTCGTGGTGTTTCGCTCGTATGTGGAGTTCCACTACCACAGAATTGCATGCCATACAGATACTTCCACGCTTACAAAGACGCAAAAAGACCAGTTGATGCAGTTGCCGCTGGTAGCGGACAAGGAAGTGGAAGCCAATACAGAAGCAGTGGACTTCAGCGAGGTTTTCGCCAACAACCCAGGGAAGAAGCAGGGCGCAGGCAGAGGCAATGCTCTGAAATCCCGCCTTCGAAGGAACTTAAACGAGGGAAAAACTGATGAAACAATGCGAATCTTCAAGCAATACACAGCTGGCAATATCCCTGCGGAGTTTGCAGTGGAGCGCTGGATTTGGCTCCTGGGCCCTGAATTAGCCTCCAGTCTCCTTCCTGTCCTTATATCCTCTGTCAAATCGGAGGAGAGACGGGCCCGATTGCAGTCAACCTATCATAGCTTCTCTACTATTCAAAACGAAAAGCCTACAAATCGCCTCGCAGCGGCCAAAGGTGACCTCAACCGTCTCCTAGCACTTCAAGAAATTCTCTCCACAGAGGTGCAAATCAGGGCCAAGAACCCCGAAAGACCCCTTTTCTTCCTCCACCCCTCCCTACTCCTCCAAATGGCCAGTCTAATCGACGGCCTCGACCCTCCCCAAATGCTGCATTTCCCCTACCTCCTCAACTTCCGCGTAACCCAGCCTTCAAAAGACCTACTGGTGACTATGGTCAGTCGCTCTGACGACTTTTCCTTCTGTTCGCAGGTGGAAAGTCCCTACGAACAGCACTTTCTGCGGCAGATGGAGCCTTTGGAGGTGTATATTGCCTCGAAATATGTGGATATTTGTGTGTGCAAGGGGAAGGGACTGCCATTTAAGAGCCTGGATACGCCTGTTTTGCGCAATTTGGAGGAGGAAATGAGGAGGGAGGAGGGGGTGGAGTCTGCGGAGGAGGATAAGAACTGGGCGGAAGAGAAGAAAAGGCGACTTAGGCAGGGCAATGAGCAGTTTCCTTCCCTCGTCCCCTCCTCCCAGCCTCAGCTACCTTCCTCCTGGGGCCCTCCCACAGCCCCTCCTCCAGTCCCCGAAGAGCCCACGACCCTCTACGGCCTGCCCACCGTCACTGTCACTCGCGGCAAAGGCAAGCACAAAAAGGCAGTTACGATAATCCGCCTCTAGCCTAGCAGTCGACTATCCAGGGCTTCGCAGACTCTCTTCGGGTCGCTGGCGAGTGGGAGGTGCAGTTTGGCTTTGATTAGGGAAAGCGTCATTACGGCTTGTTCGTAGTCGCTTAGGATGGATTCGAGGGTTTTGGGCAGGTCTGCAGAGTTCTTTAGGCGTAAGATGGTGAGGAGACGCTGAGTGACTTCGGGTGCTTTGCGGATGGTCATGTACTCTTCCACTAGTCTGCGCACCCACTTCCACATTTGGTTGAGAGTGGGAGGCTCGGAGAAGGCTTGGGGCGGGGAGCAGTCCACAATCACTCCCTGCAGCTTCCCTATGAACTCCTCCATGTGCACTACTGCCCTGCTGCGGTGTCGCAGTCTTTCCACACAAGGGAGGATTTCATCCACCTCTCGCAGGTCGAAAAGGACCAACAGGTCCTTCACAACCTGCGGCTTGTGGGCGGAAGCAGGCAAATTAATGCTGTTCGCAGCCTTCGGACTCAGAAAAGAACGCGAAATTTCCCCTTTCGACCGCTTATTCGGACTCGTCGACTTCCGATTTCTCCCCTTATAGTGTTCCTTCACGAAAGATTGGTCCGTTTGAGTCCTTTTGAGGCTTAAAACGGTGTCCTCTAGGATGCCCTTTTGCTCCCGCAGAGTCTTATTGTCGAGTTCCAGGACGAGTCTGTCCTGTGCAGAGCGGGCGAGTTCCTGCTGGTAGCTTTGGTGCTGTCTTTCCAGGCACTTCAAGTCGCGCCGCGCTGTGGAGATTTCGCTTTCCTTGAGGTCCAGTAACTGCTGCAAATCGGTTCTTTCTCTATCCGTCTCCTCCAGCCTGCTCTGCAGAGCCGCCAGTTCCTCCCTACTCGCTCGACTGCCCCTCACTTCCTCCAACTCCACCTGCAGCGACTTCGCGTGTATTTGTGCAATCCTCAGTCCCTCCTCACTCTTCGCCAGCGCTTGCAAGGCCTCCGACAGTTGCGCTTCCAGCGACTTCTCATTTCGCCGCAACTGAGATATGACTCCCGCTTGGTCCTTTGGACTGGAAGGCGGGGAAAAGTCGTGAATCGACGGAATTCGCAGTCCTTTTAGAGTGGAGGGAAGTGAGTTTTCCCCTTGACTCCGACTTTCCCCGCCGAAAGCTACATAGCTGGACACATAGTCCGCCTCCTGGCTGCTGTCTATCGACAAATTGAACCTCGGAGACGGCTTAAACTCCCCACGAGACCCACTATCCTCGTCTTCAAAGTAAGGGAACTTCGGGTAGGTGGCCTGCAGGGCGCTTTGCGAGCGCTTGGACTTCTCAGGCTCTTCCCCTGAGTCTTCTCTGTGAAAAGCAGCGGGGGCTTTGGGGTAGTTCTCCAGGGAGTCGTCGGAACTGGGCGGGTCTGGAGGGATGGGCAGCTGGAGACGCAGCTTTTGTCTTACGGAGGAGCTGAGAGTGCCTTTGTGCGGAGGGGAGTCGAGAGAGACGTCGTTAGACTTGGACATATTCAAATGTAGGCAGGGGGATGCAAGCACTGGAGGGGAACTGTCTATTGAGTCTTTATAGACATAACGGAATTGATGCAGTTTCGAGATGGAGGAAGGCTCACTTATCGGTTGCGCATATACCTGCAGCCCATATACTTCAAATGCCTTCTCCTATATTGGCTTGGTTCGTACTTTTCAGTCCCACTATCTTCCTATGGCAGTCTGCTCCTGGCCCTCCACTTCCCTAAGCCGCTATATTCCTTATGTCCATGCAGACCGGAGCTCAGGACTAGCGCCGGGCTCAAAACCTGATATCCGTTAATAAACGGCCCTAATCGTTGGTTTGAAAATAATATGAAGGAACTCGTCATAGCAGAAAGCGACGTCCCAGCCCTCGCTGCGGCCGCCATCCGCCACTACGAACACACACTCCAAGAACTGCAGTCCCAGCTCGCAAGACTCACTGCCAACTTGCAGCTGCGCAAGGCTATTGATGTCGGCCGTTCCCTGGGACTCAAGATCACAAGGACGCCCAAAAGACCTCGTCCTGCCCCTCTCCCAGCCCCTGGCTACTCCTCCTACTTCAAAGACATGGTGGTCTGTGTGATCCTGCAAGAGCCCAAAGCCTCCAGACCCCAAGTCATGAAGCGACTCAGCGAAGAACTGAAGCTGTCCCAAGCACTGCTGAGACAGTGGGTGAAGGAAGTACTGAAGGCAGAGGAGTGAAGGGGACTTAGCCTTACCTGGTAGGATGTTAGCTCTCGCAGTCTGTTCACTGGGGAATTGGAGGGAATTGGTGGAGAGAAAGCTGCTTAAGCGGCAAATTGCCCTTCAGAGGCAGGAAATTTAGGTGAAGACTGGGAAATCAGGCAATTTCCCTGTTTCGACGCAGTCCCTGTCAATTGCCTTTCATCCATTTTCCTCCTCCGACTAGCTCTGTTGCATTCTTTCGCCATGTCCCATACCAAGGAAACTGACTAAAAACGCTATTTATCGGGCTTAGCGGCCACTTGCAGACTTCCTAACCTCCACTACTCGGAAATTTCTCGTTTCCTAGCCCGAATCCCTCTTCCAAAAGCGAACAATTGCCCAGATTACCTATGAAAAGACATGGTTTTAGCCTTGCCAGGGTAGGGAAAGGGGAAACAGCGCAGGCCTGGGTCCACTTCCTGCGCCCTGTCCCTAGACACTGCCCTGCTGGGCCCGAAGCCAGCGGCTGAGGGGGTCCTGGCTGCCTTGGTAAAGAAGGAGGGACAGGCGGGAGGGCGCCTTTCTAGGTCGCTGCCGAGGCAGAGGGAGCTGTTCAAACTGGGCTTCTGGCGTCTTTTCAGTCTCAATCTCAGGAAGTCCCCCAAAGCCGCCAAGTCCTTCGCAGGAACTGGCTTATTGGGTGTATACGCGACCAGCAGTGACTTCAAAGTCTGCTGACTCAGCGACTGCTTCCTCCGATGTCCCTGCAAAACACTCATAAATTCCACCCTTTTCTTAGCCGAAAGGCCCGTTTTCACCTGATTCCACACCTTCGTCCCCTGTATTTCAGTAGCCCTCTTATGTCCACTGCACAAAGAGCCCGCCTTTTGGGTGGGCTTTGAGCAGGCTTCAACCGTGCAGTAGTGATCGTTTGCACCCCGCTGGTCGTTTAGCCAGAAAGTCTTGAATTCTTGCAGAGATAAAGGGTGGGAAGAGGGAATTGCGGCTTTGAAGTCTTCTTCGGAGCAGGGCAGGCCGAGGGCAGTGGCAGTGCTGTGCAGTTTGGCGGGGGTGAGAGGGAGGCCTTGGGTCAGGTCTTCGTAGGAGGTCAGGAAGGACCCGTAGAGACTGCGGAGACGCACTAGGAGAGCACTGAGAAACGGACTAACAAGCCCAGCAACCCCCTTTTGGCCGCGGCACAGGAACTCAGTCAAGCTAGAGCGCGTAACAACTCCCCGCTCGTCCTCCGCCTGCTCCGCCCAGTACCTCAACTCGCTCAAACTCACTGAAGCCGGCAACTCCCCTGCACTCCCCGTTATGTCCTCAATACTGACCCTGTCCTTCCCACTGCTGAACAAGTGCTCCACTGTGTCTCGCAGGAAGTAGACGGCGACAGGGGAGGGGACTGCTTTGGGGGAGTGGCGGGGAGTGGTGGGGAATTGGGAGGAAGTGACGTTGAGGCTTTGGTCTAGAGTGATGGGGGACTTGGAGGGATGCTGGAAACGAGGAGCTTTGGGAGTGGGGAGAGGGGGGGGAGTGAGGGCGGTGGGACTTTCGAGTTCGAGGAAGTCTTTAAGGACGGAACTTTGGTAGGAGGTGGACATAGATACCTCTTTTACCCCTTTCCCCAGCTCCGCAAACAGTTCCCTCGCTTCCTCTTCCCTGAACCCAACCCTCAGAAACCTCAACATCCCACACAGCCTTTCCAACGTCACCTCCTCTCCCATCAGTTCCTGCAAATACCTGCTCGCAGTCTGCAGCGAGCCATAGCTTTGTTTCAGTCGCTCTCTGAGAGAGTGAGAGAAGGAGTGCTTCGCAGGGGCGGAGTAGAGCTGAGTTGTGAGATTAGGGAGGCTGGCAAGGCGGGTGAGTGGTCGAGGCTGGGAGCCATGGGGCCGCATTTAGATTGGGTGTTAGGGGATGGCTTGGGGACTAATAATGTCGTTCTTTGGCATAACTGCGCTGGGACTGCAGAATCCCTTTGAATCGCGCTTGCTCAATGCGATCGGCCTGAGGCTATTCACCCATGAAGAGTTCAAATCCGCTTTTGACCGTCTGGACGCTGACCGCAGCGGTTACATCGAAGTTCGAGAAATCCGCACCCTGCTAGAAGCCACCTACGGCATGCCGCCTTTGGACGAGGAAGTGGACATGTTCATGCTGCACTTTGACGAAAATAAGGATGGACGGATATCGTGGGAGGAGTTCACGCAGGCAGTGGATACGATGCTGGAGTATTTGAATGAGAAAGCGAAGAATGCAAGTGAAGTCAGGTCTTTCGAGGAATGGACTTTCCTCCGGCGTAAGCACATTCGGTCCAAACTGCACCCAGTGGACAAGTACCGCAAGCCTCTTACCTACGGCCAAGGCTACGGCTTCTTTAACGACTCTACCGTTCGAACACTGCCCACTGCTACGCGCACTTTCTATGCTCGCAAGAAATGCGAGGAAACGAAGTATGCAGATGCTCTCATCAAGACCAACTATCACTTCAGCTAACAGGCTAGACATGGATGGGCAGTGCTCGAGTTGCCAAGGAAGTGTATCATTGAGGATTTGCCAAATGTGTATAATTCATAACTGCCAACAATCACCTTTCCATCGTTTGAGATTTTCGGATGTAGGCACTAAGGCCCAGCTGAAATCGCAATTATAGGCAAATACATAGGGTAATTCACTGTATAAACAGGAAAGCGACTAGGACGCAGAAGAGATTAAAGTAGGGTAGGCAGCTGTAGAGAGCTACTAATACGGGAAGCAAGAATTGGCGGGTCTTTGGGAGCTGCTATACAGCCTAGGTAATAAGATGGACAGGGAAGCACTCGTCAGGCAGCTGCGGGACGCTAAAGGCATAGACGACAGTCTTCTGCAGACTTTACGAGCCGTAGCTCGCGAAGTTCCGCATTTCGCTCTGCAGGGTGCAGTTCTCCCCCCAGTGTTTGTGCAGCAACTCATTCAAACGCTCATCCCTCTAGCCTGCGAATACAAGGTAATCAAGTACCGCGAAGACATCCGTCTCTACGAACAGCTGAACAAGCACCGCAGAGACCTAGACGCAGGGAAAAGCGCCCTCCTCGAGCAAAGCATGGAAGCACTCAGCACAGCCCTGGGCCGCCTCTGCGCCCAAAGCCCAGCAGCCAGCGCCCTAGTGGTAGAAAAGATGCTGGAGCATGCGGATTCCCATAGAGACTGCACCCGACTGTATGCAGTGTTGTTGGGGCTGATGGAGCAATGTGAGGAAGTGGGGAAGGCGCTGAAGGAACAAGATGCGGTTAATGTGTTAATATCCTATTTGACGGGGATTTGTGCGCATACGGCGGTTTATCACACTGCGGCTCTGCCGCCGCTGCATCAGCGCAGGGAAAGCGAACATGCGAAGCTGGCGGTGACTGGAGTGCTGCCGAATGTGCTGAATAAGAGCGGGTTTTATGAGAGCGATTCGTTCAGTTTGGAGTTGAATGTGCTGCACGGACATACAGTGTCTTCCAGAGCACTGAGAAGAGCCTGCAGGGAAAGGGCGGAAGAGAGCGATCCAATGCTGAAGTCGCCCAGAGTTCCGATGCTGAATCTGCCTTCGCTGGCTGAAGGCAACCCGTCTCGGTCGAGTCGTCGAGCGGATCTCAATAAAACGATCAGCACCAGATCCGGCAAAATCAACGGCTCCTGGGGCGACCGCGCAGACGCCAGCTCCCCAGTCGCCATGAGTCCCCTCCCTCGCAACGAAACCCCCAAAATCCACAACGCCTCCGCCGCCTTCGACTTCGACCAGTCCTTCGTAGTGGAAGACACCACCAACCCCCAAGACTACATGACTCCCTCAGAGAAACTTAGGAACTTGGCTATACAGATAGGGGAAGCCTGCTTGACTGCGGACTTGACTGCGCTGATTGCGCAGAAAAGAGACAGTGAGTTGGAACAAGTTGCGAAGAAGACGCTGTTTCCCGTTGCGAATTTGGATATTAAGCGGGGGAAGCCGAAAGAGTTGGAGCCTTTGAATATCCGTGGCCGCTCACACTCCCTGACTTCGCTCATAAGTCAAGACCTACGCAAGGAAATTGACAAGGAAAACATGCAGATCATCTCGAAAAAGAAAGAAAAGATCTCCACGACTTTCAAACTTCGCGCCACTTTGCTGACTCTCGTGAACAGACTTCTGCACATGTACGAAATCGAAGAACTGCAGACTGTCCGTTCCCCCCTTAACACCCTATTCGCACATGTGACTTCCCAGGAGTACACCTCAGAGCGGTCCGCTGTGGTGAATGAGTACCAAGAGTTAGGGACGAATAGTGACGAGGAGGATGATTTGCTGGAGGATGAGGTGTGCTGTTTCCCTGCCAGTGAGGGGAGGAAGCAGGAACAGGGGGCTGAGCCGCTTTCGTCGAGACTGCGCAATAGGGAAGAGGCACAGGCTGCGCCGGGGAACACGGTGCCTGGGAACTCGCCCAGAGGAGCAAGGCCGATGGAAGGGGTTGGAGGGGGGATGCAGGCAGGGACTGGGTTCAGCTTCGAAGCTTCGGTAGCAAATGAAAGTTCGCATGCAGGTGCGAAAGCGGGCAGTCGCAAGAACTTAATACAATCCGAAGACATCTCCATCTTTTCCATCCTGTCCCTCTACTCCGAACAAACCGAATTCACCCACTCCCAAGCAGTGTCCCCCGCCCTCACTCTAGCCTCGACAGTGATCAGTTCCTCTCACATGCTGGACTCCCTGTCTCCCTACAAGCCTTTCCGCTCCACCAACGTCAGCATACTCCCCAGTCCTCAGCTTAGCCAGTTCCTAGAAGAGCAAGGTCCGGTGACGCCGAAAGACTTGACCTTGTGGGTAGAGGGCATTGGCTGGCCCAACTTGGGCGAGGGACTAAAGGAGAAGCTGAGGAAGCACTCGGATATGTTCCTGTGGAGACTCTCGAGAAGGCTGCAGTGGGCGCAGGAAAGCTTGACTAGTAAGCAGCTGTTTGATGTGGAGACGGATATGTTTCAGCTGCTTGCGAGGTATTTGAGGATCTGTAGGACGAGAGTCAGCCTATTCCAAGCCCTGGATGTAGTGTGTGAAACCCTGCTATCCGCCAAAAAGCGAATTATCGACGAGTGGCAAGGCTCGCGTCCTCCCAGTCCTCGAGAGCCCATCACCTCCAAATCCCACTGCTGCGCCTACCTCAAGGTCCTCACGCAGTTGTTCCTGCAGGCGCAAACCTTCGAAACCTTCAAACTGCTCAGTGAAGTGTATGTCAATAACGACCTGTGGGCTGAGTGTGTGCGGGTGTATGCGATGACTGTGCTGCACCCGACAGTCAAGGACGTATATGAGGCCAGAGTAGTTATTAGATACTACCGAGCCATGACCATATTCTGCCGAAAGCTCGTACAAGACCTGTCCCTGGACGCCAAAAGCAACGAAATGGGCGGAGAGCAGAAGCAGTGGAAACAGACAATTCGCCACGTGCTCAGCGGCTTCACCTGGCTCACCTCGCCCTCCAGAGGCATGCTGCCCCGCTACCTGCACAAAAACACCCCTGAAAGTCCCAACAGCAACCAAGCCAGCCTCACCACCTTCTACCGCCACCTGCCCTTGATGAAGGAAGTGCTACACCTCATTGCTGACCTGCTCTGGTTCAGTGGACGTTTCAGCTCTTTCCGCAATGAAGACCACTCCCTCTTCTACATCCGCATGCACTTCATCTCCTTTCTAAAACTGTACACCAACAACCACGCCAAAAGCGACGACGACTCCCCCAGTCTGAACGCGACTATGGGCAATAAGCAACTCACTGTCTCTTTTAATGAACTTCGCAACTCTTCGGACTACTCGAAGTCGTGTTTTTTGCTGTCGAAGCTGCATTTGAGGTGTTTATTTGCCTATGCGAGGCATAGGAATCCGGATATTACGCGAAAGTTTTATCAGTTCCGGATTTTGGAGTTCTTGACGAGGGAAATAGACCTGGAGTATGACATATCTCTGAGGAGGGCGAGGTTTTTGCAGCTGAGGAAAGAGGAAAAACAGCGATTTGAGGAGAGGATGAGACATAAAGCGGCCTCGAAAGCAGGCATTTCCCTGCCCCAGCCCACTATTCCGGAAGCGCCTTCGGCCAATTCGTCGTTTGCGCAGACTCCTGAGAAGAAACCCACTGGATTCAAGCTGAATTTGGCTGGGTTGAAGCCCAGGATTGACCCGCCGGTGGAAAGGCCGCCCGACCCTCCTCTGAATATAGACGGCTCGCTGGATGCTTTGTTTCCGCCATCGAATCCGGTGTCTCTGCCAACTGGGAAGAAGCTGGGCATTCCCTTGCTGAAACTGGGAAGTTTGGACGACAGCAAGCGGCCTGTCGACCCCAAATCCACCAAAACGAAGTCTCTCCTGCCCGAACTCAGTCCCTCTTCCGACCTCAAATCCGAAAAGCCCAAAATCCCCGCCCTGAAAATGAGCCTTTTGACTCAAGACCCCGAGCAAAAGGAGCGCGAAAAGCAAGAATTCGTCAAAAGCATCATCTTCAAAGAGGAAGAAACGGAGGAAAACTACGGCCTCACGAAGCTGGAGCGGTCCCTCAACAAGCGCAACCCGAAGATGCAGTTAGGCCTGGACCTGCAGTCCGGCCGCAAGGCAGAGGACCAAATGGCGTCGCTGGAAGTGATGAAGGAGCCGGAGTTCTATGAGCGGGAAAGACGCCAAAGGGAAATATACGCTGATAGTGACTTACAAGTGACTATAATCGGCTTGATCCTATGTCTGCTCCTCACTCCCACCAGAGGCACTTTAGACGAACTCTACTGCTATCAATACCCCATTAACAACGGCAAGCCTAATGTCCTTTTCCTCCTGCATCACCACCTCAACCACCGCTCGAACCAGCACATTCTTCCGAAACTGCTGAACTTGGTGTCGCATATTGTCCCCACTTTGGCGGGACAGAGACTGCTCAAGTTGCTCAGTGCGGCGTTCTTCGATGTGTCTATTTACAGCAATTGGGAGAAAATCGCCACTGGCGCCTACGGCACAGTCTACAAGTGCTCCACCGGCCTCCACGAACCCGCAGTCGTCGCCATCAAAAAGATGTCCGTCCCGAAAACCATCTACGAGCGCTGCGTCCTGCACGATATCTTCACTGAAATCAGCTGTTTGGAGGAGTTCCGCCTAGAACGCTGTGTCACAGACCTGTACGACTATGGAGTGGACGAAAATGACTACTATATTGTCATGAAGTGCTACCCGATGTCGCTGAAACAGTGGAGGATTCAGCTCAAGGGCTCGTTGGAGGAGCATTTGCCGGAGTTGTTGACGGTTTATAGGGAAATACTCAAGGCGGTGCAGACCATCCACCGGCACAATGTGACCCACTACGACCTCAAATGCGACAACATCCTCTTCGAAGACCCCCTCGAAGACTACAAAATCACCATCGGCGACTTCGGCGAATGCCGCATGTTCGTAAACGCCGACGACGAGCTCTGTCTGCGCAACAAAGGCACAGAGCCCATAAAAAGCCCTGAAATGCTGGCTTTGACCATAGCAGCTAAGAAGGAAACGGAGAAGTATGATAGGAGGAGGAAGGTGGGGACTACGAGGGCTTCGGATATATGGTCGTTGGGGTGCTTGCTGTATGAGTTGCTCACTGGGGACTTCTTGTTTAACTACCCGGACTGGGCGCTGTTCTTTATTAGGGTGACGTCGGCGAGTGAGCAGCTGCTGACGGAGGAAATGACGCAAAAGATCAATAACAACGTCTACCTTATCGACTTCCTGAAGTACCTATTAGTCCGAGACCCGCGCCTCCGACCCAGCATCGACAGCGTCCTAACCCGCTTCGAGCACTTGCACGCACTCCTAATCAGCGCTCCTCCAGTGGCCAGCCGAGTCACCTCCGCCCACACTCTCCGTCTCGGCGGCTTAGTGAACAGAGCCCAGGAACTCATAGCAGAGTTCAAGGTAGAGCAGGGGGAAATCCAGTGGCGGCCTAGTTTCCTACGCATCACTGAAGACGTATTTATATGCTCGGAAGCCTTCATTACGGCTCATGTGTCCAGACTGGTGAGCTATGGAATCACGCATGTAGTGCACTACCACTCTGCAAACACCCCCGATTTGAAGCGATTTCAGACGTTGGTGTTCGACCACCCCTTCCAAAGTCTGCCCCTGGTGATGGACTTCCTGCGAGGCATACAGATCGCAGGGGGCAGAGTGCTGTTCTTCGACGGCGAAAAGGCGGAAGTGCGGGTCGTGCTGCTTTTAGCGCTTTCAGAGCTGTTCAACGCGAGTTGCTTCGAGACCTGGACACTAGTGAATTCCCAAGTGTTCTACATCTCCCTGCCTCAGTCCGCCCTGTCCCTGATGTCGGAGTGGACCTACCTGCAGAGTCAAATGAAGCAGTACATGAGCACTTTCCCTCGGTACCAGTGTCTGTGCGGCAGTTGCGTCCTAGTGCTAAAGCGCCACCTCGCAGACCCCAAGTTACAGTTTTCCAAGGCCTGTGCATGTGCTAGGCAGTACCGCAATGTGGAGACTTCGGAGTGTCCGTCGCCGGGGTGCGGAGACTACTTGGCAGTACTGAAGCATATGCACAACTTGACGTGGGATAACCTGGTGTGGGGCTTTGGAGACAAGGAGGACTTCGAAATCGGCCCGATTACGAATCCGTATGCGCCAATTATACTGAATTCAGAGGGAATCGCGCAGAATTTGGAGTTGGCGAGAGTAGTTGAAAAGCGCTGGCCGACTTCCGAAGTATGGAAGCTGTACAAGTGCACGACCTGTCATCTCTGGGTCATTGCCCTCAACGCCAATGACAGCAGAGTGGCGTTTACTATGAATCTCCCGGTTTCCAACCAGCAGGGCATTCTCGCGTCTCGCGGAAATGCGGTGCGCGTCCCTGTGCTACGCAAATTTAGGCTTTCTAGCTATAACCTCCCCGCCTAACATGCAGCTTTTCAAAGGGAAAACCAGGCACCTCCGAGCTTCTTCCTTCGACCCGAAGTTGCCCTCGCTCGGAACAGTGCAGATAGCCACAGAGCCGCCCTCTGTCTTCCTCCTGCACAAGCTGAGGATCCAAGACCGCAGTCTCCTCAGTCGTGAAGGGAAAATGCCTCCTGAGCCCCTGGTCTACGGCCACAGCACGCTAAAGGACCAATTCAGAGCCCACAGCGAGCGGTTCAAACCAGCAAAACTGCATCGAAGCGTCAGCGCACTGGAAGTTCCTTCGATGCCAATCTCCGTCAAACGCAAAGAAACAGGCCAAACTGTGGACCAAATGGAAAGAACGGCAACTCATAGAGTACGGCTTAGCAGGCTGTCCGATGCAGTAATCGACCAATGCGAGCAGTTCCAAACAGTGGATTTGAGGTCTGTCCCCCGGAGCAATGCCCACACAGGGAGGAAAACTGTACTGAGGAGTTTCGGAAGGCTGTCTGGGCAGACTCGAGCCCCAGAGAAGGATCCGTCCAGTCTTGTGCTGAGGTATGAAAGGAACAACCACAGTCATAGGAAAAGAATGATTCAGCGGTCTCGCTCCTTCCTTCAGCGGCGTTCCTAGGCTAATCTCTGTCCACTCCATCTCTTTCAAGCTTTCTTTTCATAGTATAGTGGCATTAGCGCCTAATAGGCTTCCCCATTTCTTCCAGGCGACGATATCATACAACTAATACTTATGGGCCACTGTATCTCTGTGACCGGGACTGCTGCGAGGGAGCCTGAGCCGGTCGTCCTTCTGTCCCGCCTGTCCTATACGGACAAATTGCTACTCAACGGCAAGAAGATCGACACTGTCCCTAGTCTGATCATCGGCGGCAGCTCCATCTACAAGCGACGAAACATGGAAGCGCTGAATGACTGCGAGGAAGAAAACCGCCCCAGTGTGGGCGTCAAAGCCTAGTAGCCCAGTGCTGATAGTAACAACTTGCCTTTAGCTGCAAAGGCAGGGGTATTCCAGACTAAGAGAGGGGAAGACTTGGGGTTCTGTGGACTCGGAAGAAAGGCCTGGCTAAAGCCACTATTTAATTGTGTGCAGGGCTTTCGCCTCACCCCTGTCACTAGGCAATCTACCGGCCCTGATTAGCTAAATCGCTGAGAAACCTTGCAATAGCCTCAGTCCTGGGTCCTTTCCGTCGAGCACCTGGGCGACCTCCTGCCCACATCCCCCACTTCCATGCTTCGAAACCTCCCAGCAGCCATCACACTCGCTCTAGTCTTCGCCAGTGGGGAAACAGCAGCCTTCCTAGGCGGCGACTTGGAGTTCAAAGCATGTAGCACAGGCCTGCACCTCGACAAACAGCCGCGGATCCTTTGAATGGAGACTTCGATGGACTGGAAAGTGCGGTTGAGAGGGGAGGGCTCTCGCTGGCGGTCAGTCAAAATGAGTCTGGCGGGGGATTGGGAAGGGCGGGTTTGGATGCAAGTGGGAGCGGCAGGGGGGATGTAGGCGCGCAGGGCAGGGCGCTTCTCAGTGATGGACTTCACTTCGGTCCTGATGGCGTAGTCGCGGGAACTGTAGGGAGAGGTGGAGGTGAAACTGTCTGAGGACAGGTCGTCTGATAGGTAGGAAGTAGTGGTGTTGAGGAACTGTGCAGTGTCCTGCTCCCTGTCTCCCTTGCCAGTCGTCACCACGAACCCTACAGCGTGCTGCGCCGGGTCCGGAAACAGCGTAAAATGGTCCAAAGACGCCTGGTAGTTGCCTTGGTCCAGAGGAGGAAAGCACCAGTACCGCTTTGACTCAGACACAGGCTTTTTCAGCAGTGCTAGCAGGTCTCTTTTCCCCAAAGTCAGCACTTTGCTAGGCAATTCCGAGATGCACACTTTCCCGCATATAGGCGTAAAGTCGAAAAACTCGCATAGAGATCCTTGGATTCCTTCATTTTGGTAGGCCAGGTCGCAGAGTAGTCTCGCGCTCAGCTTCCTTACGTCCTCGTCTGGGTCTCGCAAGCCTTTAAAGACCTGCAAAATGCCTTTCTCTGCTAAGGCTTTGAAAACTTCCGCTTGCGTGACTCGCTGTTCACTGAGCAGACCTCGATAAACACATACCTGAGGATGGAGTGAAGGGCGAAAAAGGCAGGATGAGGGGTGCCGAGGACACTGCGGATGTGTTCATTCAGCTTCGCACTCATATCAGTTAGAGAATGGGAGACGTAATAGAGAGAAATGTCAGGCCGGACGGAGTCGCTAAGTCTGCTGATAGACGGGTCCGTAGCGCTGGAAAACCCCAGCTTGCCGCTCAACGTGGCAGTGGAAGACTTGTCGACCAACAGAGACGCGTGGAAGTTCGACTCAGACTGCTCCCTGTGCAGAAATGCATTCGGCGTCCTCAAGCTGCAGCACAAGTATCGGTGCAAGTTTTGCTATAGAGGGGTCTGTGAAAAGTGCTCCAAGTCCAGGGTGTTACACCCTGAGTTCGGACTTAAGCGTCGCTGCTGCGATGCTTGCTACCAAAAGTTCATCAGCTCCGCAATGCGAGAAGAGCTGCAAGGCAAGTTAGATGAGACCCAAGCCCGGGTGAGTCGCATCGAAAGGGCCATCACCAGTGTCCAAGACGACAGAGTGGATGTAGGTGAATACGCCCGGAGACTGCAGATGGACGCTAGTCGACTCATGATCCAGCACAGCAAATTGGAGGGAGAGCTGGAAAAGGTGTTGGGCCAGCAGAGGGAAAGCTTGCTGAGGATGAAGACTAGTAAGGGAGCTCTGGAGACGCAGAGGAGGGAAAAGGAAGCGCAGATAGAGGAGCTGAAGAGACAGCAAAGTACTAGGAAGCGGGAAATCGCAGGGGTGCAGACACTGATAACAGAGGCTCAGAAGCTGATTACTGAGAACAAAGGCCTGCTCGCCCGCTGCCAAGAGGAAGAATCGGTCCTGCTCCGTCTCTCCGCCCAGCGCAAGCAGTCCCAAGACGTGGCCAAAGACACCGCCAAAGAGCTGAAGAGCGCCCTTTCCTCCCTCCAAGACCGCTGCAAAGTCCTTGAAGCCAACAACGACCAAATGCGCAGCCAGCTAAAAGAGGTCGAAGAAGCAGAAAACAGGCGAAAAACAGCAGAAAAGCCGCTGCCTGTGGAAATGGTGACTAGGACTCCTAGTGCTGTAGACCACGCAGAAGCCGGGCTGGATGTGGAGGCGGACAAGGAGCTGTATCGGGAGTTGCTGGAGGAGAACTATGAATTAAGGCGGCTGTGGACGGAGAAGCAGCAGAATGAGCAGCAAGAGTCGCTCACTTTTATTATAAAGAGCGAAAGAACGAAGACGCCCTGTTGTACGAAAGGCGCCCCTCGAGATACCACTATCAGAGAGCCCCGCCACTGCGGCTGCGCCCTCTCTTAGTCTTCTACGTGTAAAGGAGCTAGTTTAGTGCTATGCACTCTATAGCGGGTTTGGACTAAGATGAGTATTATGCATTTGCCGGGGAATGGTCCAGACCGTACAGTCAGTAAAGTGCATGAGAGGTTACGGACTCCTCACTACAGATGTGTTGGGAAAGACTCCGGAATGAGGAGCTGTACGACCCTTTGAAGTCGTTGAGTGAGACTTTCAGTTCTACTGAACATTACAAGTGACCGAGCGGATAGTATGGGCCTACAACAGCTTCCCTAAACTCTAGGTTTAGACTGCGCAGCTATACGAGAGGTCGATGCTTGCGCACTGAGCTTGGAACCCGCAGCTTACCGAGTTGCACACTGTGCTGACTACGTTCAAAGCCACCAAGTCCCCATCCTCCGTACCCAGCCAAGCTTCCAGCTCAGCAGGGAACGAAAAAGTGTTGGCTCCGTCCAGCGTGTAGCCCCGAGGCGACACAGCCCAGCCCAAATACTTCGTCCAGTCCGCACTTCCGTTGTTGAAAGCCGCCACTAGGGTCTGCCAGCTTGCAGATTTCAGCGTCGCGGGACCGAATTGCAGGATCCACAGTTGAAGAGTCGTCTTGATGTATTTGAAGCGAAGTTAGGCAGGGAGAAGGTGGAAAAGATATCCGCAAACCAGGAATCAACGACAGGCCATTGGGACTGAATCAGCTGATAGCACTGCCCTTTGGTGACTGTAATGGCGCCAGTGCCCAAATTTCCCATCATCTTTTCCATTGCGCACCGAGCATTATCATGATTGAAAGCACTCGTACGGTAGCATACGAAGCTGTCCTGTTCAGTTAACATGGGCAAGCCGTAGAGCGAGGCCGCTGTCAAAGAGAAGTCCACTTCAGCCTGTGAAAGACACGAGTCAGGATCACTGTCCACACAGTAAGGACAGTTGTTAGGGCAGGCCACACATGACGACCCAGGGATGATGTTCGTGAGTTTGCATGCGCAACTGCCACCAAAGGGAGACCCAGGCGAGTAATTAGATGCACTACAGGTGAGACAGCTATTCGAGTTTCCGGAGAGATTACAAGTGGCACAGTCGCTATGACACGTATCACAGCTAGCACTGTAAATACCATTGGCGGAGCCAGAATTTCCAGTGCAGCGGCAGGCGTTTAGTAGTGGGTCGGGTGTGAGGGTCGCGTCCTTGCAGGTCTGGCAGAGTCCATTGACATCACAGTTGCAAGAGAGGTGACATGCTTGACAAGTCCAAGGAAAAGAAGAATCAGACGCAGCACACAAGTAACTTTGCCAAATAAGACCATCGAATGAATCTGCACTTCCATAACTCACTTCCAAGTAATAGCCCTATGTGTGTCTTACGTTAAAGTTGCCCGCGCCTACAGGCGCTTTGAGCGAAGCTGGAGTTGTCAAAACTGTTGAAGCTGCCCAAGTTTTAGTTCTAACCGTGGCATCTCTGGTGTACACAGAGCCTCCAGTTTGATTATCCATATTAGACCCCATCACCACCATAAACCACTTGTTGTCGGGACGCGCCTCTGCCTGACTGGCTGATTGACTGCCCTGAACAAACGTAAAATCAGTGGCGCTCCACTTGAATTGCAGCGGCGGAGTATTGCCAATAGTAACAGAGAGCAGCGCGCCAGTGTCCAGCTGCATGGAGATGATGTAAATCCACGTGATAATCATCCAGTAATTGCTAGGGAGCTGGATGCCCGCTGCAGCCAAGTCTGGGATGTCGATGGCTGCTCCATCGTTGGGGCTGTTCACAAGGGCAGGCTCCCATGGCGAAGTCAAGACCTTGCGTATGACGGCGGTCATATTTTTATAATGCCGCAGCCAATGCTACCTAGGTGACTAGGAATGGAAGTGCAGTACTCTGGCCTTGCAGGGATGAATTGCTGAACTTTTGATAGCAGACGTTAGGAACAGCGCTAGAATGCAGCGAGCCTTCTCGACGCCTGCACTATCTCTCTGTTACAGCGGTCAGAGTGGCCTCAGTCCAGGCTCACAAAACCCGAAAGAGCGATAAGCGGCTTAGGTCTTGGCCCCAAAGCAGTGTTTGTTGGTCCGTTTCTCCACTGTTTGTCTGCTTGTGCTCCCAGGCGAGTCTCTGCGCTTTCAGGAATGCAGTGTTCCCTGTGTGGAAGAAAAAGTGATAACTTTAATAATCGACGAAGACTCATCATACCGGACTGCTGACTATGCTGTGTGCGTACCTTGTTGCGCGGCCTGTCTTCGCTCACCGTAGATTTGGTAAACACATCAGCTAACTGCCCACTTCGTATCAACTGCTGCCCGAGCACTCACAGATGTGGCTATATTAGCAAGGCAGAAGCCACAAGGGCAACTCTCACAACGGCGACTTATCTACCAGAGAATCCGAGAACATCTGCTCCAGGCTGTTCGCTGACCTCACAAAGGCTCAATTCAGTGGGAGACAAAGAGCATCGGAGAGCTGCCTTGGACCACACTCACTCCGGACATTTCGAAGCAGTGGAAGTTAGCAAAGAGGCAGCCTTTCGCCAAGTCACAGGAGTGAAATGACGGCGTTGACAGTTCGTACGGAACAACTGAGTACCGTGCCGCTGAGGTTTCACTGAGACTCGTCGTACAACACATAGCGAGCTCGAGGCTGTGTGACTCTATGGTGCAGCGATTAGATAAGGTACTACACAGGAGTAACTGACCTCGTGGTTTTGCGAGCCAAGCTGCGTTTGCGTCTCAGCGACGTGATGATGCTCTCCAAGTCCTTGGATATGCGCTGCTTCCCGGTGGACCTGCCCAGTGGCGAGCCCTGCGGTCCAGCCGGAGACTTCTCTCTGGTGTACAGGCGGTTTCGATAGGAACGAGGGTTGCTAACAGTGCGCTCGACAGAGGGTGGTCTGGGAGGGGCTTTAGTCTTCGTTTCTTCTAACTGAGGCTGTTTCGCTTTGCGGTATTTCGTGGCTCTGAAGGTGCGTGGATTGGAGCCTTGGTTGGGAGTGACAGACCGGGCAGTGGAGTTGTAGGGACTGTGCAGGTCTGAAGGAGTGATGGACCGATCTGCAGCTTCCTGCCACTTCATCCCTGCTTCTTTCGACGAAGACCCTCCAGTCCCGCCGGCGTTTTTCGCAACTACAGTGTTCAGGTAGCGTTTGTAGTTGATTGTGAGTTCCAGGTCCGGCTTGCGACTGCCTAGCGAGGCTGCTGAGCCTTTCCTTGGAGTCTGTTTGAGCTGCAGCAAGTGGTAGGTGGTGGCTGCAGGGTTGTGCTTGTTCTGCTGCACACTGTGCAAAATGGTCTCTCGACTGTACCCCAAGCCTGCCATTTGCCCGATTATGGACTCGTCAATAGCAGCTAAGTCAGCCAAGGGCAGGACTGGAAAGGCCTGAAACCAGCGCAACGCCCTAATTTCCTCTATCCCGACTCTAGTTTCCGGAGTCGTATTCAACAGTACTCGAATCATCTCCTTCACATCACTGGACAGAAACCCGGGCAAGGAGTACGTCCCAGTCATTATCTTATGGTACAGCACAGAGGTATTGGCGTCTTCGAAGGGCAGGAAGCCGCAGACCATAGCGAAGAGGATCACTCCGCTGCTCCATATGTCTGCTTTCGTCCCGTCGTACCGCTTGCCTGCGATCATCTCGGGAGGTGCGTAGCAGGGACTGCCGCAGGCTGTTTTCAGCAGTTCGCCTGGGGAGAAGGTGTTGCTCAGGCCGAAGTCCACTATTTTGATATTCATCTGTGCATCCAGCAGCAGGTTTTCCGGCTTCAAATCTCTATGCGCGACTCCATTTGCATGCAAATACTCCATTCCACTGAGCAACTGCTGGAAAAACCGACACGCCTCCGCCTCCCTCAGCTTGCCCTTCTCTACGATGTGGTCAAACAACTCGCCCTTGCTCGCAAACTCCATAATCATGTAGATTTCCTCAGGAGTTTCGATGGTTTCGTACAACTGGATGATGTGGGGGTGCTGCACGTGTTTGAGGATTTGAAGTTCACGCGCTACACGCACTTCATCAGCTGCTGAGGCGAATTTGCGCTTTTCCAAAAGCTTGATAGCCACTTTTTCGCCTGTGACCTTGTCATAGCCCAGCTTCACCTTGCCAAAGGTGCCTTTCCCAATGGTTTTGCCCACAATGAAGTGTCCTACGACCGTGCAGTCCTTGGAACTGGAAGTGCGGTGCACAGGCGACAGTGACCTGCTGTCAGACATATTAGAGTATATGCTAGGCAGGTTAGCAGCCTTCTTCACTTTGGTCATCCTCGTCCTCGATTTCGTCCTCATCAGGCATGTCTTGCAGAGCAGGGTCGAAGGATTGAAGGGTGGTGAAGTGAGTGCCGAGGTCGGCTCGCAGGGCTGCGCCTTCTACAAGAGAGCTGAAGACCAGCTCAAAGCGGTTTTCTGGTAGTGCTTCGCCCGTCATCGAGGTTCCAGGCCGTCGGCCTGTGTCTGGGAAGTAGGGGTCCACTGCAATTCGCAGGGCATTGTCCAGCATGGCGGGGATGATGCGGGCGAGCAGAGGGGAGGAGAGCTCTAAGCAGGGGTTGGTGTTGACCTCGATGAGCCACACTTTGCCGCCTGCGTCCACGAGGAAGTCGTAGCCTAGGATTTCGAAGGAGAGCTGCCTTCCTGCGGCGTCTAACTTGGCGAAAGTCGCCATAAACGTGGATTTGACGAGGTTCCTAATTTGCGGAAGCAAGTCCCCCTGCACACTAAGTCCCCCTACATGGGCATCCAAGTACCGCTGCAAGTCCGTGTAGGACATCTTATTACCCGCTTCAAACTTCCCATACTCCTCTGCGTACTTCTGCACTGCGTCGTTGGTCAAGTGAATGTACCTGTTCCCGACGTCTTTCAAGGAGAATTCCTTGCAGCTGGTGCGGAGGTAGCCTTCTGGGTAGAAGTAACCCTGCAGGATGCCGTTTATAGAGGTCGCGAGGGCGTAGCAGCGGATATCGAATTTCCGTTTGTTGATGAGGAGTGGGTTTTCGATGTATTTCTGAAGGATGAAAGTGCGTTTTTGCCCAGTAACTGAGCAAATTGCATAGGAGCTGATTTCGGCCTTAATTTGCTCCAAAGTGCCGCAGACAGTGATTCCAGTACCTCTATTGGTGTTCTCCCCGGGCTTTATTATCCATATATTTCGCTTGTCTTCCTCGGAAGTCTCCTTTGCTTTCGCTATTTTGTGAAAATACTCCAAAAAGCGGTGAAATTCTGGGTCGTTTAGTCCCTCTTTAATGTGAAAAGTGATGGGAATGAAGGCAAACAGGTCACAATTGGTCAAATCGCAGTACGTTCTCAGGCTCATAAATAGTGTTTTCTTGTTTGTGAGGTGGTAATTGTGCTCCAGCTTGTTATGCGTCCTTAGAAGGACCGGAGAAAGCGCCAAAGTCGGGCAAGTCTGCACAAAGGAAGCCGACTGAGTGACCAAATCGTACCCCAACCCCTTCACATCCACCAATTTCCCCTTATTATCCGTGGCGTTCTTAGGGAAAATCCTGACGGAACAAGTGACAACTAGAGACTTCGGAGGCTGCAAAGTGTGCGTCGCCAGCTTAGCCACCGGATACCCCTTGAACAGCCACTTGACCTTCGACTGCGTCCACACCAAGTTGACAGTGCCCATCACTTCCTCGTCCGTGACTCGAGTCCAGCCTCTGGCTTTGAAGCAAGCCTTCACTAGAGGGTGGTTGTTGCCTTTGCCTAGGAAGTAGGTATAGGTGTATGGGGAGTCAGTGTCGAGGGTGAGGCCGTTGCTGAGACGCAGGGCTTTGTGCCAGTCTTTGGTGAGTTGCTCCTTGGCTCGGGGGAGCCAGTCTCGGTTGCGGCAGGCTTCTTTGAAGGGGACTTTCTCGAGTGCGGCTTTGGTAGTGGGTCGCGAGCCTCCGGCTCTGGATTTCTTGCTTTTCCTATCAGTCTCTAGTGAGTTTTTCCTGTTCCGCCCATCGACCAGGTTGTCAGAGGACAGGTTGACTTTCAGCCCGACCGCATTGAGTGGGGAAAGCTGGGTGGGCACAGGCGGCCGCTCCACTTCCTGCATAGACAGATTCAGCTCTTTGTCCAGGAAACCGTACAGCGTTTCGCTGCTCGCCAGGACACTTGTAAGCAGGGCACGCTTCTTGTTAGTGACCCAGTTGACTATAGCTTTCTTCATCTGCAAAGGCTGACGTCTACGTAGCGGCACAGGCGTCGACAGCCTCTTAATATGCCCCAGTTCCCTCGTCAACCCTGTCAATGAAGGGTTACTCTTCAGCTGCAGCATACCCTGTGACGGTGCAGGACTCAGTGCAGGCTTACTGTGAATCCTCGTCCTGAAGGGCGCAGAGGGAATCACCCTCAGTTTGGAGCTGGCTGTGTAGGTTCTCCGAGGGTCGTCAGTCCTTGTGTGAGCTTGCTGGGGAGTGCTGGACAGAATCACTACGAAGCGGTTGGCAGGGGAACTGTGCCAAGACCTGTGCGCGCCTGGGCCGATCATTATACTAGTTCTCTCTCAATTGTGTCTATAGCGAGTAGGGAACTTGCGACTGTGGGAAAGGCGGAGGCGACTGCTGGCTGCAGTGCTGCTGGTTCTGCCTTCAGCGGTTCGTCTGCAGACTGAAGGGCTCTGCGAGCAGCGGAGAGAGGAATCTCTCAATGGGTTTTTCAGGCTTTCAGCGAGGGCGTTTACTCCGTAGGGGCGCCTTTTCCCTCTGGAAAGTCGAAGTCGAGGGGCAGAGTTGCGAGGGAAGTGAGTGGAAGGACTGCGACTGCCGCTGTGTATTCGCTGCATAAAGTCTCCTGAGTTGTTGGGGGAAGTGTGGGTCGGGACCAGTATGTGCTTTATCGTGCGAGGGCGGCGATGAAGGGTGGGAGTGACTCCACAGCCTCTGTCTATCATAGGAGAGCCGGGGTCTACCTTCCAAACTGGCTGAGTCGGCATCACTATCATCAACGCCTTTTTCGGCTTTTCAGGCGGTATCTTCTCTAAAGCCACTATGCCAATCCCCACTTTCTCATAGTCCTCATATAGGCCTGTCGGCAATACCGCATTCCGCGTGTACGGCCAAACCTCTCTTCTCCTTCCTTCATTCCTCTCGATATCCATCATAATGGCAGCCTCCCCTCCCCACTCCTACCCGGACTCAGAAGATACCTGCTCCCTAGCGGCCAGCAGTGTACTAGAAGACGGCTCAGCCCTCTGGCAGCGCAGCACGAAGTGCTTTATTTGTGCTCGGAAATTCGCAGCGTTGGGCTTGCACCGCCACCACTGTCGCTTTTGCGGTATTTCCGTGTGCGATATTCACTCCTCTAAGAGACGGCCGAACCCTACTGGTTTGGGCTTAGTACGGGTCTGTGACGCCTGCGATACAGCGATTGTGGGACATGAGGTGCAGGAGGAGTACCGTATGAAGCTGTTCGAACTCAAGGAAAGACTGAGAATGACTCGAAGCCGGCTCGAGCGAAGAGTGATTGAAACCGAGGAAATCGCAGGCCGAATGCAGGAATTAGACCAGGAGAAACAATGCATTAGTACTCAGTTCAGTACCAGGGAAAAAGACTTGGAAGGCAGGGTCAATAGTGAAGAGCGAGTAGGAAAGACGTATATCAAGGTACTCAGTAGCCTTCAACATGCTGCTTCTCAGTCTTCGTCTGCTGAGTCTTTGTCCTCATCTGCGATAGCGGAAAAGACAGCGGAGCTGACGGCGCTGCAGGAGGAAGTGCAGTTCCTGAGAGGAGAGGTGACAGAGGGGAATAAGAGGGCGGAGACACTGTATAGCCAGGCGAGTGGAAGAGTGGATAAGCTGAAATTGGGGGAAATGCTCTGCGAAGCCTGCCATCGACTAGTGGCTGTCAAGTCCTTCATGTCGGACAGAGAAACCAGTGTGATGACTGCCAGCATCTACCAGCAAAGCTCCGCCAGTGTGCCAGTCCGAAAGGCCTGTCGCACTGATTGTACTCTCTTTTAGCAATAGCTGTCCTAGCCTAATGTCTGCTTTCAGGGCATTGAAATTCTCGATGCGTCAACTTGGCGAGCAAGCGAATTTCTATAAGAACTGCGCTGCTAGGAGGGGACAGAAGTATCAGTTTAGAGCTGTTTTCGAGAAGATACACTTGAGGCTGAAGAACTGTACTGCAGGGACTAGGGAAGGACACTGCTTCACACCTATAACTGGGGTAAGATAAGCAGGTGAGGGCAAACACTAGTAAAATAGGCCGTTTTTCATGCATTTGCAGCAAAGGAGTTCCTTTCTTACTATAACAGTGCACTTTCCCACTTTCCAAACTGTATTTTAAGGATATGATTTATGAAAACTCGCAAGTTCCTGTTTGCCACTTTGCAGCATTTCCCTTAGAAGTCTACAGTCCTTTGCGGCTTTTTACTACAAAGGGAGAGATAATGGACGAATCTAAGCGAGTGATAGCCATTGCGAAGCGCAGTATTCACCGACATTTCAACCCTCCTTTCCTCAAAACCAATTCCAGCCGCAAAGCTAGTTTCCGCTCTCCCCGCCGCTTCAACAACTTCCGAGTAATTGAGTCCATTTACTCCCAGGAAAAGGCCCTGTACGAGTCACACCACCCCCCTCAACTGCCTGCACTCAAGCCCAAGGCCAGCAAAGAAGGGTCGAAGGACAGACTCACGAAGCAGTACAGGGAGAGGAAGAAGCAGGGAAATAGCCTGGACTGGAGTCAGCACTGTAAGCACTTGAGTGGCTGCGCAGTGGACGGGTACCCGAACTCTCTGACCCACAGCTGGGGGCAGCAACTGCCCCTCCCCGATTCCCCCCGGCCTGTTCGAACTGCCAAAGTCACTAACCTAATCGACCAGTGCAAAGGTGTGGAGCGCTCCTCCGCCCTCATTTCCACCGTCCGCAGACTGCAAACTGCCACTCAAGGCTTCGAACTGCACCTCAACAGCACGCAGCAGACCATACAGCAGCTGGACTCCACACCTGGAGACCTGCTAGAGCCGCTTTTTGCCCTGCGCAGGGAGTCAGACGCCTATATTCTGCAAGACGCCCACCGCTACGCCACCGAAGACTTCGACACACTCAATCGACTCAACCGTATGATTGAAAGGCAGCGGAAAAGGAGACAGTTAAGCCTGGAAATACATTGATAATAAGTTAAAGCTCGAATGCGTCTGCGTGTCTGTACTGATAACCGAAGATTGCTCGAAAGCCGAGCCCTTCCAGCCGCAGCCACCTCTTCACCGACGAGAAAGTGACCACTTCCCCCCGGCTCAGGCCTCCAAAGAGCTTGCGCAGCGCAGTTCTGTCGAGTCCGTACAGGCCCTGGATCTTGCCCTGGGCCAGCAACAGGTAGAGGTGGCGGCACTGCGCTTTCGACACACTGCGAATTGCGGCTTCGCGGGTGGATTTATCGGAAATGAGCCGCATGATTGCTGCTTTGACAGGGATTTCGTTGTCCGGCCGAGGCTGTTTGGGTCCGGGACGGACAGGCGCCAAAGCTTGACTAAGCACTTCCTTGCGCTCTATCGACCTTTCAGCTTGCCTTAGGCAAGTTACGTCCTGAGCCGCCTTGACACTGCGTCTCTCCTCCCCTGCACCCACTTGGTCAGTCTCATTGCATTCCCGGGCGGAGAGTTGCAAACTGCAGTCACTGACCTGAGTCAAGTTCTCCAACTCACTAACTATCACTTCCACGCCTCCGGAAAGCACACTGGAGTCGTCGGCCTCCTCATGTCCGAGCTTTTTGGCGAGGGAAAAGACAGAGCCGGAGTAGTAGCGCTGGTGTAGAGAGGGAGGGGTGTCTTCGATGGGAGCGGGACTGGGGTCGGAAAGCTCGTGGACTGGCAGAGTCAGGTGAGTGGGAATTACGGTGGGTTGTCTTTGGTGACGTTTGTCCGTCATCTATTATAGCCTTATAATGATGAGGGAGTAGACTAGGTAAGAGAACTATTGGAGTCGGCATAGGTCTGCTGGCATTTCCCTTCTGATAGTCCTTTTCTCTAAATCCCTCTTGATTGTCTGAGGCAAATACACTCAGTGAAAGTCTTCCCTGTAGCTGACACAGGCCTTTCAATGCTCTAAATTGAGAGATGCAATACTCTTACCGAGCGCGAATTTCCCTTCATCAGGAACTCAGCGGTTTTTGTGTATTTCTCAAGCAGCCAAAGCCATCCTTTTAATTGCATCAAAGCAAACTATAGTGCGAAACCTCAGCCCACACAACAGCTAGTGAAACATAGTCCCACTGCAAGAGGAAGGGACAGCACTAGTTCTACCAAATCCTCATCCCTGCTTTGTAATACTCGCTTGCATGGGTTATACCAGTGCACAAAAGGATGTGCACGGAAGTGATGTCGTTGGGTTGATGCCTAGCATAATAGCATTGTCCATATGAGATTTAGTTCTCCCACGATGGACAAGGAAGCAAACACCTTGCTTACTTTGGTGGAAGCTAGCGACAGACTGAGCCAAGAGCAGGCGATCAGGCTAAGCCCTCCAGGGAACAGTCGGGAACTTCGTGGAACTGCTGGGGCCAAGCGAGAGTCTTTCACGAACTGGGATAATGAGCAGCGAATCAAAACCTACGTAACTCGCACAGAGCAGCCCGTGAAGAAGTCTCCTACTCGCTGCTGCTCCGAAGTTCGCAAGCGGGTAGGTCTACTGCTCCCTACCACTCTCAATTGGCGCGAAGAGTTCCCCGACCTCGAGAAATACCTCTGCTCCCGCACCCGCGCCATCACCTACCCCCAAGCCAAGCCCGCCCCCTTGCAGCTCTGCCAGTCCACTCGTCCAGGCCAGTGGAAGGCTGTGCCGTCCAAAGACCTGCTCAGTAGTGTCGTTTTCCCTGTTAAGTCTTCAAGAAAGGCTTCTCAGCGGAGTCTCAGGAAGAGTCCCGACTGCAGATTGAACAAGTCTATGGGCAAATCCAGCAATAGTGAGGCGATGCTTCGCAGGAGCAGGCTTTTAGCATACCATTCCGCCTCTCGGCCATTCCCTAAGTATTAATACTTTATCTAGTGCAGAGCTGAGAGCATGTTTAGGCTATGGCAGGGACTTTAGAGTCCGGAACGCTTGGAAGTGGGCGGCTTGCGCACCTTTTTGCGACTTTCCGTCTCCAAAGTCACTTCGCAGTCTTCGATTACAGGGAACTCCAGGTTTATTTTGTCTGCGGATTGATACAATTTCAGCCGAGGGTTCCACTGCTGCTCAGTCTCTATTGCCTTCATCCTCTGTCTCCACTGCGAGTTCACCTTCGGAATATACTTCCCTTCGACTTTCACCGCAAAGAACACCTCCTGCTCCTCACTCTCCCCCTTCGCACAGTAAATCACTCCAAACAAGTCCTTCAACACATTCACCAGCTCTATTCTGTGGTTCGCACAGCGATGCACCGAGTTGATAACCAGCACTGCAGGGCAGGCCAGGGTCTCTTTGACCTGCAGCAGGAACCAGAAGGAGCGGAAAGCAGTGGGCGGAACTGCGCTTTTGACGCTGTCGCTGTTGAGGTTGAGCACGACAGCGCTGACGAACTGGCTGGATTGGTGGAGGTCAGTGATGTAGTCGGAGGCGTCCATGTGCACTACGTGTAGGCGATCTGAGGACTTCAGGTCGAAGTACTCCTCGGAGAGACGGAGCACATAGTCGTGCTTTTCGACGCTGGATACCGTCATGTAGGCGAATTGGCGCACAAGGAACTGAGCCAAGACTCCCGCCCCTCCCCCCAGTATCACCACAGCTGCAGGAGTCTGCGGTAGCATCAGCGCCAGCCCCGCAGCCATCAACTTCATCGTTTCCCCCTTCAAATCACTATAGTCACATTCTCCCCTGCTCGTCACTCTCGCTTCCGACTGCGGCTGAGTCAGGCAGTTGCTCAGGGTTAAGGACCGGAACCCTCCTCCACTCTCCTGCGTTTCCTCCACAATCACATCACTCGTGATCGCCAGAGTCTTGCGATTGGCAGGGTGTTCATCACAGTAGAAACTGACCTTGCCTTGGAAGCTCTCCGGCCGCAGTTCCTTGACTGTGAGCGCTAGTTCGCGCTGGACTTCTTGAGAGGAGCGGAAGTTCTGTCCGTGGCCGAGTTTGACGAGGATGAGTCGGGCGGCTTTGAGAGCCACTGCGAGGCGCTCCCTGCCTTCGAGGGCGGAGAAGGACCACTGGGCTTCTTGGGAAACTGGTACGACGAAGACGCACAGGCCGGGGCGGTTCAGGAGAGACTTATTGTTGGAGTCGTGGATAAACAGCTCGAACCGAGGAAGGGTCGTCTCTAGGCCCCAGGCGTAGAGATGGTGTTCCTTCCCGCCCTCGAACTGTCGGAGATACACAGCGGGCAGCAGGGTGCTGAAGAGGTTGGTGAGTCTCAGCGGTTGCATAGATGTACAGTCCATTCTAGAGCTAACGCTAAAGCTGTGCTTTTCTCCTGCTGTAATTAGTGTGGCGAAGGTTATAATGGGTTCGATATGCTCGATGGACTCTTGCTTTTCAGCAGACCTGCCACACCCCAGAGTGGTACCTAGACGGCCTGTTCTGAAGTCTTTGGGGCTAAACCCACTGTACTCTGCTCGGCTTAGAGCCTTTTCTAATCACCGCTCTGACGTCATCACCTCTGCCTCTGAGGACGATGACGTGAAGGTTTGATGTAATAAGTAAACTGAGCCTAAGTGCACAGAGACAAGTGTTTTCCCTCCCACTTCAATCTCTCCTAGTCCCACCCTTGTTCTTATCCATCGTGTTCTCCCTTTAATCTTAATATGCTAAATCATCCTCGGCATCTTCCTCGCAAGTTGTCCCCCTTCTGTAACTTCTCCCACCTATTCAGTTATTATGACGCTGCATAGTATAGAAGCGTTGGTATTAGCAAATGTCGGAACCGCTGCTACTGAACAATGTGGAACTCCACAATGTAAGTGAAGGCATCAATGCAAGGACGCACCGTCTGGTGGGCACAGGGAAGTACCGAGACTTGGACCCCTTCGTCATTGTGGACCACTTCTGGGTGGAGGAGAATGGTGGCTTTCCAGATCATCCCCACCGAGGATTTGAGTTGCTGACGTTCTGTCTGAGCGGTGTCTTACGTCACCAAGACTCAACTGGGGTGTCGACCGAACTGCACCCTGGCGATATTCAGTGTCTCCACACTGGCCGCGGCTTGGTGCACTCCATACTCCCACTTTCGCACCAAGCCGAAGCGCTGGTCATCTGGGTCAATGTCCCTTGCAGTCTGCGAATGACAGCCCCTAGCTGCACTCTGCTGCCCGCAGCCTGCCAATCCACGCTTTCTATCAACACAGGATGTCGTGTAACAGTTCTCGTTGGTACCTTCCTGGACGTGAAGTCGATAATCTGCACAGTGGCAGAAACAGTGATCCTGGAAGTAAAGCTAGAGGCGAAATGCAGTACTGAAGTGCCTGTGCCGCGGGGGATGTGTGGCTTGATCTATGTACTGCAGGGGGAGGTGTGGCTGGAGAATGTCTGTCTACGGCAGCCGCAAGCAGGCTGCTTCAATACAAATCAACGGCCGCTTTGCCTGGGGTCGCTGACTGGCTGCCGTCTGGTTCTGATCTTGGGCAAGCCGGTGGGCGAGCCGATCATTCAACAAGGTCCCTTCGTAGTGTCGCAACTCGAAGAAGCCATGACCTGTTTCAGAGACTTCAACCTCGAAAGGAACGGTTTTGAAGGCTGTGGGTCCTGGAAGTCCGAGTCCGCCTACTTCTAGCATAGGTTAAGAGCGAGTGGGCTTGCGACCACGATTGCGAGGCAGCGGAGACTTGTCTGCTTGAGGGGATTTCTCAGCTTTGGCCTGGCGCCAGCGTCTTTGAATGCGCCGGGCAGCAGCCGCTAACGTGAATCTTTCCACTTTCAATGCATTTACTTTCCTTGCGAACAGCCCTGCAGCCTTCACCAAGGCCTCTACCTGCACCACCATCGCTCCACTGCTATAGTCCTCTGCACTGCTTAGTATCGGCCTGACAAGCGCATTGTACTCGCCAAAGCTCAGGTCTAGTCTTAGCAGCATCACCCAAATGTGTCGCATTGCCTCATATATGCTCCAGCCGTTGTACTCCTCGGGCGGTGCTTGGCCTTTTTTCTTGATATACCCCTCCAACTTAACTAGCGTATGCAGCAACTCTGGTTGCCCCATCTGTGTGATTCCTTCTTTCAGCAGAGCTAGCGAGGCACTGTTGGTTTGCCACAACTCATATACCCGACTCATTAGTTCCGCAGAGGGACTTTCTCGCTTGGCGATTAGGTTGTCTGCTCCTAGCGGCGGCTCCTTGTGCAGGCCTTTGAGTCGCAGAGACTTGAGGAAGAAGCAGTGCTCGTTGCTCACTAGTAAGAAGGTGGGGAAGTCTATCACTCCGCAGCCTGCAGTCCAGCAGTCTCGGTAGAACGCTGCTATTTGCACCTCTGATATATCCCACTTGACATTCTCCACAATCGACCTGAACCCAAAGAAATCCACTCCCGACTCCGCGGCCTCCGCCTCCACAAAGAGCTGCTTCAGTCCCTTGCCCTTTGCTACCTTTTCCTTGCGGTAGTACTCCAACAGCACTCTCAGCACCAGCGAAGACTCTATTTGCAACTCATCATGCTTATTGCGGGTATGCTCACTCAGCAGGGCTCTAACGTCCCCTAGCAGTTTATCAGGCAGTTTGCTCATTACAGTGTCCACCACTTCCCTGGCTTTCAGCAGGGAGACGTAGTGCAGGTGCTTGACTCGGCCTAGTGGCTGGGAGAGCTGAGGGCCTTCGAAGAGGAGGAAACGGCAGTGGAGGAAGAAGGAGAGCTCGTCGATAGTCAGCTCTTCGAGGAGGAATTCACGGAAAGTGCTGATTTCCCAGATGCGTTTGGCCATTTCGTGCTTGACGCCGAGAAGGAGAGTGAGGCGCAGGTGGTCCGCGCTTTCTTTCTGCCAGCGCTCCAAGGGTCTGATTTGTCTCGTGTTTTCATCTATCATAAAGTGCCCTGTCCACCCATACACGAAATCCGCCATCCTACTCGGCTTCCTCCCCATTTCCTCCATACACCCCAAATGTTCATACCACTTCGAATCCAGAATCCCCCTGATAGTCGTCTCCAGCCAGTTCCCAAAGGGCGGCTCATACTGCGCCTGAGTAGTCGCGTCAGGCAGCGGGTCTTGGAGCAGGGCAGCGAAGGTAGGCCGCAGGTAGGAGAAGTGGGCGGGGTCGAAGGTCTGGTCTGGGTCGGAACGCTTGGGTTTGGAAGTACTGAGGCGGGAGTTGTTGCTTATTTGAGACGGGTTTTCGCGGATTTTCCGGAATAAAGGGTCGTCCAGGGAAACGATCATTTCAGCCCCCACCCCTGCGAAGTTGCCAGTTTTTATGCTGGTTTCCAGCTTTACAATCGTCCTCTTTAGTTCCTCGTGCAAAACGCTCAGCCGCTCGAACTTCTCCTTATACTCCACTAACTTCCGAGTCTCCTCCCCCAGCATGGCCGCGCCTTCCCTGGCCTCCCGCACTTGCTCCGTTTTTCGAGCGGTTTCGAAGTCTTTTGAAGCCAATATAGCTTCGAATTCCGCCTTTTCTCGCAGAAAGTGAGCGAAAGCTTCCTTCTTTTCCTTCATTTCCTCCCTCAAAGCGCCTAGTTCCTGCACCAACCTGGTCTTCGCAGTCTTCTCATGCAGCTTGAAAGCCTGGAACTCCCTCGCCAACTCGTCCCTAAAGCGTTCCTGCTCCTGCAGCCTCGCACTAAGAGCAGCAGTGCTGCCCTCTCCCTGCAACTTCGCCAGTTGTTCAGAGAGCATTTCCAAGTGGTTTTCCAACTGCGCCTTTTCCGCCTGCCAGAGTCGGTGGTGCTTTTGGAAGTAGGCTTCGCTGTCCTTCTTGCTGCGACTGGCTTGTTGCAGTTCTGCTTGCAGGGCCTGGGCTTGCAGGGCGGAGAGCCGGGCTTGCTGGACTGAGGACTCGAGACTGTGGGACTTGGCGTCGAGGGAGAGCAGCTCGCTGGAGGCCTGGGAGTGCCACTGAGTGAGGGACTGGGCGAGGAGGATGAAGCGGTCGTGCAGGTAGTGGAGACAGGCGAGGGCTGGGAGACGGCCACTAGCAGCAAACCAGCGGGAGTCTGCGAACTATATAGTGGGTCACGCTGGCTTCTGCGCTTTCGAAGGAGACCAGTAGCTCTTCCAACAGACCCATTTCCGGGTGAGCCTCCACCAGCTTCTGTCTGACCCTTACGCGCACTGCTTTGCTGCGCTTGTGCAGGGCTTGGTTCTTAGTCCTGGCCGCCTCAATGCTGGTGAAATCAGCAGGAGACAGCTCCGGCTCAGAGGACAGACCGAGGTTGAGTGAGCGGTTATCGTAGGAAAGGAGAGACTCCACAGTCTGCTTTCGGGCTGATATTGAGATGGACCGATAGGTACTCAGCGACCTTTCTCCCATGTATCCAGCCCGAGCCAGTGGCTTCACTGACAGCTTCGATGGACTGGACAAGTCCAGTTGAGACTCACAGCGGGAAGTAGTCTCTGAGTAGAGGGAGGGCAGCGCTTGCCGCACAGACAGGAACTCTGCGGAGTCCAGCAAGGAACGCTGGGGCTTGCGCTGGCCAAAGTCCCTCATATCGTTATTAACCTCTACACTGGGGGATGGAGACTGAGGCTGTGGTGTGGATTTACTGAGAGATTATGACTATAAAGGATGAATTTCCTCTCATTTTGCAATTTGTGTCTTGATCAGTCCCAATGATTAGCCCACATCCTCTATCCGACTCCATCAGGAGTAAAAATGGGCAACGAGCGAAGCAAAGGCAGCACAGTGGTTTCAGTCTCCCAGGACCAGTTCACCACTGGAGACACTGTCTCCGGCCTGGTCTACCTCCACCTAACTCGTCGAATCCGCACCGATATCATGTGGCTGAAGCTGAACTGTGTCGAGGAGGTGCAGTGGCTAGGCGCCCTCGGCAGAATGAGCAGTGTGAAGACTAATAGTCTCCTCAGACAAAAGTCCCCGCTGGGGAAGTGGCCACAGGGAGAGGTGAAGCCGGGAGCGTATGCCTTTCCCTTTGAAATTCAGCTGCCAGCGGACTTGCCAGGGTCTTTCCACCTCGAAAAGCCCGGACTGAAGGCGTCAATTACCTACACGGTCGAGGCGGAAATAAGAGGGAAAAAGACAATAATAAGGCATTGCTTGCCTTTGACAGTGCACCAGACTTTCCCTATGTCCCGAGACTTGGCCTCAAGTGAGGCTGTGTTAGTCACTTCCTCGAAGTGGTGGAGACACAAAGGCACTGCACGACTCAGAGTGACTCTGCCTAAGTCCACTTTCAGTACTGCAGAAAATGTCGAAGCGACCTTGGAGGTGGACAATAGTCAAGCGAAGGTAGCGATTGTGGGGGTTAAAGGAGTCTTGTTCCAGACGGTTCGCTTAAAGGCGAGTGAAGAGCAAGGGGGGAAATCGCATATATCAAAGATGCAAATTCTCACATGTGAGTCGCAGGCCTCTATTCAGCCGGGGGAAAGAATCCAAGGACAGCCTCTGGAGATCGACTTATCGACCTGCTCAGCCCTGCCTTCCAGCACTATCGGCCGCCTGGTGGACTGCCAGTACTTCCTGGAAACAGAGTTAGTGCTGGAAGGGTCTGGGAAGTGTCGGGGAACAGAGAAGGGAGTGACAGTGGCTTTGACACTGTTGGCACAGGATAGTATGAGACAGGAGCTGCCCCCTGCACCGGCGGATTGGGCCCCTCAACTGATGCCAGTTTCTCTATTCCCAATTAGCCGGGAATTCGACTACCAGCCCTCAGCACCGCCATTAGAGGATGAAGCAGCGGCCTAGGGGTAAAAGGTAGGGAAGTATATATGGAGGCAGGCAAAGAAATCCAGACGAGCACTGTGAGGACTACGCAGTCTGTATGGAAACAGGCTGTCGTATTTACCTTCTGTTTCCTCTGTATGGCCGCCCGACACTGGACTTTGGAGGCCTGGGCCATGGTAATCCCCAATCAGACGAAGCGACTAACTAGCAAAGACCTGAAGTTCTCAGGCACTGCTTTAGGCACTCTCGACACAGTCTACCTCCTCAGCTACGCCCTAGGCTCCTATGCCAGTGGCAACCTAGGCGACAGGTACAGCAGAGTCAAAGTGGTGACTGTGGGCCTCACTATCGCCTGCACGGCTCTAAGCCTGGCAATAGCTGCTGGATACTACCACTGTGCTTCCTTGCCTTTGTTCATCCTGCTGTGGGTGTTTAATGGAGGAGGACAGTCCACGGTGTGGTCGGGCACAGTGGGAATCATGGGGAATTGGTTCTCCAAGGAAATCCGCGGCAGTGTGTTTGGCTTCTGGAGCTCGAACTCCTCTGCGGGCAATATCCTGGGCTCACAGGTAGCCGGCTTCCTCATGAGTCGCAACGTCTCCTGGGAGTTTATCATGTTCCTCTCCGTCATCGGTCTGTTCCTAACGACTCTCCTGTTCTTCCTATTAGTCTCCGATAAGCCCGGAGCTGCAGTTCCTTCAGAAACGACCTCAATGCTAGGAGTCGAGGAAAAGCCAGAGTCTGTGTCGCTCGGGACAGCGTGGAATATTGCAGGGTAGCAGCTAGACAGAGTGCCCACGTACACAGCGGCCTACACCTGTCTCAAGCTCATGAACTACGGAGTCATGTTTTGGCTGCCTTTTTATCTGAGTGCAGGCTTGGAACTCGAAGGACGAATTATCGGCCTGCTAGCGACTCTATTCGACCTTGGAGGAGTGCTGGGAGGCGTCGCTATTGGCCACCTCTCTGACCGTATCGGGGCTCGGGTGCTCGTAATCGCTCCCCTCGTGCTCTTTTCCCTGCCCCTGCTTGTTGCCTTCCTCCTCGTCCCAGCGACCTTTGTCTACCCGCTGTTCCTCATTGTTCCTCTGCTGGGCGTCACCATCATCACTCCAACCAACCTCATTTCCTCCACAGTGGCTTCGGACTTGTCTCATAAGATGGAAACTGAGGAAGGGCGGAAGGTGCTGAGTACAGTGACAGGAATCATTGACGGCACTGGCAGTCTGGGCGCTGCTATGGGCATGTTCGTGATCGGACTGCTTCAGGACGACTCCTGGACATCCGTGTTTCTGTTCTTGCTAGGTACGCACTAGGCAGGCACTGGCGCAGTAGCGACCACTCTCCTAATCTCAGACTTCAGAAAGGCATATAAGGACCTGACTCCCCGTCCCCGACTCCCCTCCCTCGAGCTGGAAGAGCGTATCGACTCCTAGTCCCTAATAATGAATATGGACCACAATGACGACACGTAGCACCAGACTTCCTACTCTTGAGGACTCTCGCTCTCAGATTCATACACTGCACATGATGAAAACCACGGGCGGACTGACCATTGATGTGTCACGCAAGCTGATTCTGACTGCATATGCATAGCCTAGGTAGAGATGGGTTGTATATGTTAAAGAAGTGCTGTTCGTGTCTGCAGGGAGGTGGGTGTCTGGAGGATGTGAGGCCGAAGACAGTACTGCAACCAGGCTTCTACACTGGGAAAGTGCACCAAGTGGGGGGCGATGTGGTGATTCTCGGCCTATGCTCCTCTATCACGACAGAGCAGGAACTGGTCTACTTGGTGCCAAGGAGGGCCTGCCAGACTGCGGGGACTGGCGACTTGGTGTATGTGCTGAAGCAGGAGGAAAGCGAAATCCTCACAGTGCCCGCTGCTATAGCGAAGGACGAAATCCTGTGTCAGGTCGTTAGCATTTCCTCCAGCTACGCAGTCCTCAAGGACTCCGAGACTGAGCAAATGTATGTGTTTCCATACGTCAATTTCCACTTGAAAGACCCGCTGAAGTACATATCCAAACCTGCCTGTCTGCTCCGCACCAACGGTCAAGACATGTACGACGTAATCATCGAGGAAGAAAAGTCCCTGAAAGTGAACTTTTCGCCTCGTCTCAACAGTTCAGATTCCGCAGTCAGTGAGGAGGCTTCGAGGTCGAGGAGAGGCTCACTGCGGCCTGCGTCAATGCCAATGCAGAATTCAGCCAAATTGCCCTGTAAATTCGCGTCTTTGGAGGAAAATGTGTTTGCTCAGCGAGTGGAAAGTGAGCCTGCGCTTGACACAGGCCGGCAGAATCTGAGCTTCTCGAACCCTTTTGTGATAAAGGAAGAAGACCAGTCGAGTTCCTTCCTCACCTTTGAAGGCGATAGTGGTGGGGAACTGCTGAATCTGTCAGGTCTGGAAGCCCCTGAACCAGCTCACGGGGACTACATCCAGCCCCAGGCGAGCACTAGAACCAGCGCTCAGCCTTTGCTGAAAGTGATGATGTCGCCATACGCTGGGCTGGAGGCCAGGAAAAGGACAGTAGTCGCTGCGCCAGCGCTTGTAGGAAGGGACCGAATTCCACTGCAGTTACTGAGACAGCCAGGACTGCATGACAAGCAGATAGAGGCCATAGGGGTGAGAGCAGCTGCCTGGCGCACTTTCGACCCAGCTGAAGGCAGTTTCTTCCGCTCAGTGGCCGTCGCCTGGCTGGAGCACCTGGCCAGAGTCACGACTTCAGCATTGGAACTGGATAGTCTGCTGCAGGCTATGAGGGCTGGAGAGCCAGTTGGCTTCCGAGAGAAAAGCGGCTTCGAAGAGGCCTGCAAAACCGCAATCGAAACTGTAGAGTCAATCCGAGGCCTGAAGGATTTCAACCGAATGACCGCAATTGTGCACTTACAAAGCATATTTCAACAGATGGAAACGATCACTCACCTAGAGCGCTATATCCGCATGCTCTGCCTCAACTACGTGTCCGGTCTTTCCAGCGCTCCCGACCTCTCTCCAGCAGTCCTCAGCACTATGCGACGCCAAGCCCTGCTTTTGGAAGAGGCGGGGATGGACTTTACAGGAGTGGTGTATACTGCGGTGACGGAAACGCTGGCGTTGGCGCTGTGTCTGGTGTCGGTGGAGGAGGGAGTGGTGGGGGTGGAGGAGTTCCACCCGGATGTAGCGGAGAAGCAGACGCCTGAAGTGAGTCTGCTTCGCCTCCAGGACCACTTCCACCTGCTCTACAGCCGCGAAGACCAAGCAGTGGACGGGTACGACCTGGACTCACACTGCTTTGAAGTGCTGGAAGTCTCAAGTGACCAGAGCACCACCAGTTTTAAGCCCTAATTCCTCCTTCAACTAGTTCATAGGACTCTAAGGTCCGGATTGCTGCATAGCTTTGGCTTTCTTGGTGTGACTGCCGGAGATGTGGCCTCCTAGGGAGCGGGCTGAGTTGAGCATCTTGCCGCAGAGGTGGCAGCGTCTGCCCTCTGTGCTTTTCTCGGCGAGGTGGGGTCGGCGCTCTGGCTTGCGAGGTGAAGAGGGAGTGAGAGGCAGAGGGAAGGACTTGGACAGGGGAGGAGCCTGCTGGTACTTCGGAGTCTCTCGCACCACAGTCCTAGCTACTGTGACCGCAGTCTCTGCAAGTGCTGACAACAAGTTGACTTGCTGTTCCCTGCCTATCTCTATTTCCCTTTCTCGCTCCTCACTGAACTCTTTGGACTCAATCACAGGGAAGTCTGTAGGCCGAGAGGAGTAGCTGGGACGTTTGTAGGGCGGGGGCGAGTCTGGGTAGGGACGAAAGACCAAGGCTTGGGAGTGCTGGGAGTGAAGCCGGGACAGGAAGCTGGACATTAGCCTATTAGAAGGAAGAGAGGAGGGAAGAGCTGCTGAGTACAAGAATGAACAGAGGGAAAAGCCCACTGCTTTGTAAGGTTTGTATCATTCGGTCTTTTTTTTGCTTGGTTTAGCAGTGCTATTCAGGGTTTATCTCGCTATATCAGGTATATAGGGAACTGTGAAGCTATTTCTCAGCCAATATTTCCCACTAGCAATTCCGTATTCGCTAGCTGACTGGACGTGACTAACTGGCTATCGAACTATTCCTTCATACGGCGACTAGGACTAGTTTAAAGGCACTAGAGATTCAGTGCAGTTAGGCCGCGTCGTCGCATCAGGCTGGAAGCTGCAGGCACTGAAGCCAACTGGCACGTTCGTTGCTGGGGCTTGCAGTCACGCACACACACAGGCTCGATTTCCTCCAGTAGTTGTTGATATAAAGCTTCGAGTCGTGCGACAGTAGTGGAAAGCTGGGCAGCCTCGGTGGGGTTGAGAGGCTGAAAGCAGCGGGCGTGGGAAGGCTTGAGGAGAGGTCGGCGTAGTTTGCGTCTAGGGTTGGTGATAAGCGTCTGCGGCAAGTCACTCGCATTGGTCGAAATAGAAGTGCGGAGTTCTGACTGAAAGACACAGGCAGGGTTGACACTCGACAGACTTACAAACACGGAAGAACTCATTTCTGCACAGTACTGGGCTTCGGCTCCTTCTTTCCCTTCAGTCTCAGCCATATAAGTTCAATTCTCACGACCTGTTACCTGCTAGTTCCTACATCCACTCCCCACCACCATATTCCTAATGGGCATCCAAGAACGCATCAAGGACATCGAGGAAGAGATGGCCCGCACTCAGAAGAATAAGGCGACAGAGTACCATTTAGGCCTGCTAAAGGCTCGCATCGCTAAGCTAAGGGCTCAGCTCCTCGAACCACCGAAGGGCGCAGGTGGCAAAGGCGAAGGCTTCGATGTCATCAGACTAGGGGATGCCAGAGTAGCGCTGGTAGGCTTCCCTAGCGTGGGCAAGTCCACAATGCTGAGCACGCTGACAGAGACGGAGTCAGTAGTGGCGGCTTACGAGTTCACAACCCTTACTTGCATCCCTGGTAATTTGACGTATAAAGGTGCGACTATTCAGCTTCTCGACCTTCCCGGCATCATCGAAGGCGCTTCTGAAGGCCGTGGCCGCGGCCGCCAAGTCATCGCCGTGGCTCGCGCCTCCGACCTAGTCCTCATGGTCCTCGACGCTCACAACGGCCACGAGCAAAAGACCAAACTCACAAAAGAACTAGAAGCCGTAGGCATCCGCCTGAACCAGCGCCGGCCTGACGTGAACATAAATGTGAGAAAAAACACCGGTTTTTCCTTCAACGCCACTTGCCCACTTACACATATGAACGGCGAACTCGCCCGCACTATCTGTTTCGAGTACAAAATCCACAATGCGGAAATCCTCGTGCGTGAGGACATCACCATTGATCAGTTCATTGACGTGCTGGAGAGCAAGAACAGAAGCTATGTGCCTTGTTTGTATGTGTATAACAAGGTCGATAGTGTGTCGATTGAGGATGTGGAGGATTTGTCTAAGGAGGAGGATTCGGTCGTGATTAGCTGCAATATGGGACTGAACTTGGATTATTTGGTGGAGAGGATGTGGGACACTCTGCAGATTACGAGAGTCTATACTAAGAGGCCAGGACAGCACCCCGACCTCACCCAGCCGCTGATCTTGACTGAGAGACGAGGCGGCTTCAGTGTAGCTGCGGCTTGCCAGCAGATCCACAAAGACCTCGTCCGCGACTTCAAATGCGCCTTCTTATGGGGCAAAAGCTCCAAGCACCCCGCCCAGCGCGCAGGCCTCCGCCACCGGCTCTACGACGAAGACGTCATCCAGATACTTAAAAAGAATAAGACTTAGACATATATAGAGATGAACAAAACCGTCAGATCTAAAGGCTTTCCTGTGGCCTGTCGCGACTCCGACCTGCAACTGGGCTCGTTTGACCATGGCTACAGCTCTCTTTGCTACCAGCGCATAGAGTCCCTGGACTCCCTTATTGGCCATTGCCAGACCTCTATTCGCTTACAGGACCTGACTGTGAAGAGGGATTTGGAGCGGAGGCAGAGACGTATCGCAGACCTGCTCAGCGACTTAAAGAAGACTCAGAGAGTCACAGAGGTCAAGTTTAACCCCTACTCCAGGAGGAAGTTCCTAGCTGATCAGCCTTACATCTCCCGGGGAGAAGTGAGACGTCTAATGGCGGAAAACCGCATCAAGCTGAAGCAAGCTCGGCACTTGGCCATAGTCAACTAGTCCTGCACCTGCCTAAATGGCTGCATTCCAAGGAACCCTGAGTTCCATCAGTCCTTTAGGACAGTGTGGCTTCTTAGTGGCAGTGACTAGGTCTTCTCCTAGCTAGGGTCTGTGCGGACAATAATAAAGATGCAGGCTGGGGAAGAGACAGCAGAGACACTGAAGAAGAAGAGGGAAGGGATTGACGATTTGCTCAAGCGGAAGTTCTTCCTGCGGCCTGCATTCGACATATATGAGGGCGTCAGTGGACTGTACGACTACGGTCCTCCGGGCTGCGCAGTGAAGAAAGCCTTTGAGGACGCATGGAGAAGGCACTTTGTGTTGGAAGAGGACATGTTCGAAGTGAGCTGCACGAACCTCACCCCTGAGATCTGCCTCAAGGCTTCTGGCCATGTGGACCGCTTTTCTGACTTCTTGGTGCGGGAAATCATCCAAGAGGAGGGCAAGGAGCCTGAAGAGGGACAGGCTTTCCGCGCTGATAAGCTAATCGAGGACTTCTTCGACGCGAAGCTAAAGGACCCTGCCACTTCAGCCACAGAGCGAGAACGTATTGCCAGTATCCAGGCCGCTAGTCTCGACGCCACCAAACTGCACCAAGTAATAAGCGAATTCAGCATCTGTGCCCCGGGCACAACCCACCCTCTCAGCTTCCCCGAGCCTTTCAACCTTATGTTCGCCACGACTATCGGCCCCACCACTAAGGCCAGAGGCTTCCTTCGGCCGGAAACAGCTCAGGGCATCTTCGTGAATTTCAAGTTTCTGTATGAGCTGAATGGCTGCAAGTTGCCTTTTGCAGCTGCGCAGATCGGCCTTGGCTTCCGGAATGAAATCGCGCCCAGAGACGGACTCCTGAGAGTTCGAGAATTCGCAATGGCAGAAATCGAGCACTTCGTCAACCCTGCGAGCAAGGCACATCCCAAATTCGGGGAAATCGCCGCAGAAATGCTGAAGCTGTATCCTAGACAGCAGCAGGCTACAGGCGCCGCAGAGATTGAAATGGCTATTGGGGAGGCTGTGAGTCAGGGACTGGTCAATAATGAAACTTTGGGGTATTTCATGACTCGCACCTTCCTGTTCCTTCTCAAGTGCGGAATTCAGCAGGGCGGCATTCGCTTTCGGCAGCATATGACGGACGAAATGTCCCACTACGCGAAGGACTGCTGGGACGCAGAGATCTTCATAGGCGGGAAATGGGTGGAGTGTGTAGGCATTGCAGACAGGCATTGCTTCGATTTGACTCAGCACGCTGCATTCAGCAAGAAGAACTTGCTAGCCGCTGAGCGCTGCAACCCTCCAAAGCGAGTGGAAGTGATCGACTTGAAGCCCAGCAAGGCCGCCATTGGAGGTGCATACAAAGCCGCCACACAGGGCATCCTAAAGACCCTCGAAGAAATGTGCGACGCTGACAAGGAATCAGTCCTAAAGACTTGGACCGAAACCAGCGAATTTCACCTGCAAGTGGAGGGGAAAGAAGTGGTTTTAGCAGGGAAAATGCTTGCTCCCGCGAGAGTTACAAAGGAAATCACCCAAGAGACTTTCTACCCCTCAGTGATTGAGCCTTCCTTCGGCATCGGACGCATCCTGTGGGCGATCTTCGACCACGTCTACAAAGTGAGAGCAGACGGCAGAGCCTATTTCTCCTTCCCTCCCCACCTAGCCCCAGTGAAGTGCAGCATTTTGCCCCTCAGCAGTCATGCAGACTTCAAGCCAGTCGTCAGAGAACTACGCAGAATGCTCACAGATGCGGACCTGTCCACTGAGGTGGATGAGTCCTCGGTCAGCATTGGCCGTCGCTATGCTCGGACTGATGAAATCGGTATTCCTTTCGCGTGCACTATTGACTTCCAAACGCTGCAAGACCGATCTGTGACGCTTAGAGAGCTGAACTCTATGCAGCAAGTGCGCATGCCTATGACGCAAGTGGCGGTGGAAGTCACGCAACTCGTGAAAGGACTGAAGTCCTGGGGAGATACGCAGAGTCAGTACCCGGAGGTAGTACGCACAGACGAAAACTAGGTAGGTAAGCGCACTACTAACAGGACAAGGATCTGAACTGATAGGAATAGAAAGCATGGCTTCCCGCCCCTTTGAATCAGCCTTTGGAGGGGATGAAACCAGCTTTATCGGCTCTAACTGGGCCAACTTGGGCGACTTTCTGGGCACCAAGGAGCCGCCAGCTCCCCGAACCACTGCTTCTATTCCCTCTGTGTTCAGTCCTTTCCCCGCTGTATCCAGTCCTGCTCCCGAAGTGCCATATGCTTCTGAACTCCCGGTGCAGCCGACTCCTTTCACTTTCAACACTCCGGCACGGTCTACTTCTGCGTCTCCCAGCAGACTTTCGAACCCGCCTGCCAGCAAAGTGTCGAATCCGTCAAGCAGGTTTTCGAGCTTTGCAGCAGTTTCCAGCCGATCCTCTCTTGCGCCTGTAGTAGAGAAGGCCAAGGAAGCCACTGAGGGAATGAAATCAGTGCCGGAAGTCAAGGGAGAGGGAGATGGGGGAGAGGCGGGAAGACCTCTGACGCCGAAAGTGGCCAAAGTGGACCCTACAAAGCTGCTGTTTACGCCTAAAGTAGCCAGTTTCACTACTGGCAAGTCCGCCGTGAAGTTCCAGTCAGGCTCTGCACTGAAACTGCGTTCCTCTGTTCAACCCTACGACACGCCTTCTATTAGTCGCCTGGAAAAGCCCTCCATTCCCCCTACTCCTGTACCTCCCAAGGCTGTAGCAAACCCTATCCCTCCCGTCACTCCTCTCCTCAAGCGCAAGACAGAAGCTCCACAGCAGACCGAAGAGAAGCGACTGAAAATTGCAGGGAAGGAGAACAGTCCAAGTGAAGGGAAGATAGCAGTCCCACAGTGGCTGGAGGACGCTGTGGGGTACATAGAGCAGAGAAACACAGCTTTGGAAGCCAGTCGAGCTCTACCCAAGCCGCAGACTGTCTATTTCCCTGCACTGGAAGTCACGGAACGCAGGAAGCGACAGCATATCGCTATCACGCAGATGCAACTGGAGGCGGAGATGCTGTACTGCCAGCTCCTCACCCTGCTGCAAGACTTCAACGAGGGAGAACTGCTGCAAGAGGCGTTTCTAGCTCTGTCTTTGACCTAATTCACATGCTACCGAGACCTGCCGATGTGGTCTAGGTAGGCTTTATGCACTTCTTCCGTCTTTGCGAAGAAGTAGAGCACTTTCGGGCCTGCGGACTCACAGCGGGCTCTGTGTGCAGGTCTGCTGTGGCTCACAGTCTTCTGAATTGCGGGTAACGGCACATCCCGCCTGCTTCTGCTGTTTTTGTAGTTCCAGTACTCACTCTGAGGCGAAATCGACTTCTCCGCCCGGCTGTACTCCAACTGCTCCAGGCTGTTTCCTCGGTAGAGGACGGATCGGTTGGAGCTGGGCTGGGGAGTGGAGTGCACGGGCTGGTCAAAGAAGGTCAAAAAGCTTTGAGAGGCGATAGTCTGCAGTTCAGGAAAGACGCTGTCGAGGTCTGGGTCAGAAGGGAAGTAGAGCGGGGACTCAGGACTCGAACTGCGGGGTAGTACTGTACGTAGTGTCCTCAGACGTGCTCTAGTTTCCCTCAACTGTGCAGTGGCTTTCCTCCGAGGTCTCAGAGGGGCTTTGCGCAGGGAGAAGTCTGCAGAGCGGTTGACAAGTCTGCGCAGTAAGGACTGGCGTGCTCTGGGCAACTCCATCCCTATTGTTAGGCCGAGTCCCTCACTTCCCTGACACGTGCATGCGGATTAACATGGGCTCATATGTAAAAAGGCTGCAATTCGCCTAGCTTTTTGTAGAGGAAAATGGGTCTGTGTTCATCCAGAGGCAAAACAGCTGATGCACACCAGGTCATTACCCAGTTCGGCCTCCAAAACCTGCACAACACCTGCTTCCTCAACTCTCTCCTACAGGCTCTTCGTCACTCCTCAGCATTTCTCTCGCTTCTAGAGGGTCCGCAGACCAACACAGTGCTTCGAGACGCCTTTAAGCTACTATTCATCGAGCAGAAAAGGAGTCTTAAGGATATATTGGGTCTAGTACCGGATTTAAACGACGGCCAGCCTCACTGCGCCCACGTCCTATACTACCGACTCATGGGAGTAATCGCTGGACAAGCCAGAACTCAAGTGAGGGGAAAGGACCGCAGCACTGAGGACTTAATCAGAGCCTGGGGCTGCGCTAGAGGACTGCCTTTATTTGAAGGCTTTGGGTGCTTGCAGCAGCTTTCCTTTACTTGTCAGAACTGTGGGCAAGGCTGGACATCTGGCTTCTTCGCTTATAGTGTCAGTCTTCCACTCACTCAGATCTTCAGTAGGAATCAGGCCGGCTGGGTTTTCCCAGATGGACAGTTTCCGGCTAGCAATGATATATATGGAAAAGCGGCTTCAAGGACATATGCAAAGATAGACCTGCGGGACTGCTTTGCCTACTTGCAGCGCACTATCCTGATGTCAGCCAAGGATACTCTTCTTTGCCATCACTGTGGCAGAGAAACGCAGCACTATAAAACCGCTGAAATCGTGTATACTCCGACAGTACTCGCCTTACATTTCCAGCGATATAGTGAAATCACAGAAGAGAAAAGCGACCTTCTTGTAGCCTTTTCGGAGACATTGCGGCTTGGAGAAGTGACCAAGTTGCAGGGAGAATATGACCTGCATGCAGTTATCCATCACCAGGGGACACTGAGAAACGGGCATTACTGGGCGGATGTGAAAGTAGATGGCCGCTGGCAGCGATTTAACGACTCAAGAACAAGTACTGTGCCATGGACTGAGGTAGTTCGGGAGACGGCGTATGTGCTGTTTTACACCAAAACTGCCTAGGGAAAGTGCGACTACGTCTTCAGTCATAATGCTAAAATAAATCTTATGCTATCGCTAGACAACTTCAATCCGTGCAAGAAAACCACTCCCTACCTCGACAGTCCCCGTTCCCTGGAAGCCTGCGCACGCCAAGGCATCGACCCCGAAGACCTGATGCAAAAGCCGAAATCGTACTTCCGCAGAACTCTGCCCAAAGGCACTCTCGACGAGGTCGTGGAGCTCTACGCAGCCCACCACGACTCCCGCCGCAAGGAGAAACTCGCCCTCGTCAAGGCTGAAAGACTGCGCCTTATCAAAGAAAGCGACCACCAACGGTCATCCTTGAGGAGCAAGTCCTCGGAAGCGGCTGAGAAGTCGTACCTCGTAGAGAATGAGAAGCGGCAGATGGCGAGACTGCGGAAGAAACAGCAGATTGAAATCCAACTTGTGCTGGAGAAGGAGAGGATGGCGGAGGTAATTAGGAAGCGCAATGAGGAGAAGGAGGCAGTGGCGAGGGAGAGGGAGGCCTATCGCAACCGACAGTTGGAGTTGTCTAAGAAGGAAAGTGAGGAAAGGAGGGCCCGGGAAGAGGAGCAGAAGAGACAGGCGGAGGCAGCTAAGGAGCAGGAAGTCCACTCGCTGCAGCAACAGCGGTTTGAGGAAGAACAGCGGCTTAGACTCGAAGCAGCCCGCAAAGACCACCAGCGTCTCATAGCGCAGCGCAAAGAAGAAGCAGCTCGCCTCGCCAAGCAGCAACTTCTGGCGCGGCAAACAGAGCGTCTCCAAGCTGAACAGCTTGCCAAGGCAGAAGAGCGCAAGCAGCTGCTGTCCAGGAAAGACGAAGAGCGCCGCAAGGCTTTAGACCGAAAGCGCAAGGAACTAAAGCATCGCAACAAGGCCAGAAGTGAGGCGAAAAAGGAGAAGTTAACAGCGGCGCAGGACAACTTGCGGGAACTATTGGATGGACAGAAGCGGAGATTTGAGGAAAATCAGGTGAAAATGGAGGAACGGAAGAGAGCGTTTGAGGAGAGTCGGGAGAGGGAAAGAAAGGAGCAGGAAAAGCGAGCCGCTGTGAAGAAGAGGGAAATTGAACGGGCGATTGAAACCAGCAGGGGGATGGAGGAAAGGCGAAAGCAGGAATATATCCGCACTATGACCCTTGCAGAGGAGCGCAAACACCAGTTAGAACAAGTCCAGGCTGAGGACCGACGTAGACACCATCAAGAAGAACTGGCTAAGGAGCGAGAGCGCTTGGCAGTCCGCCAGCGCATGTTAGAGCTGGAGGACCAGCGCAAACACCAGTTCCTGGACAAACTCCAAAAGGCTGACTTGCAGTTGGAAACTGTTCGCAACAAACAACTTCGGGAAAGCATCATCAGGAAGGAGGAAGGCAATTTGAAGAGGATGGACAGGGAGGAGGAAGTGCAGAGAATTGCGAAAGTGCAGGAGTATGAGAAGCAGAAAATGATGAAGCGACTGGAGGAAAAGCGAGAAAAGGCGGAAAACGTGTTCAAAGAGAAGCAGAAGTTGACGATGGAGCGAATGCGAATGCGGCAAATAATGGACCAGCAGAAGGCTTCCATGCTCGCCCAACTCGACATTCTGCGCAAAAAGCCAGCCTTCGCCTCCCAAGACCAGTCCATTTCCCTGCGCACCGATAGCTTCAGAGAGCCTGAGCCGCCTGTCAAGAGCAAGTCTGCGAGTGCTAGGCCTCGACGCAGCCGCAAGCTGCAGTCCCCTACAGCTCCCGAACCCCGCATTCCCACCACTGTGAGTACTCGCAGTGGAGGCAGAACTCGCAGGTCTGTGGACCGGACCGAGGCTGAGAAAGAGCTGTACTCCCTCAAGAAGCGCAGAAAGGAGGCTTTGGAAGAGGAGAAGTACAGGGCTGTGCGGGCAGAGCGGGAGCGCAAGGAGATGCTGGAGGGGGTGGAGGGGGAGAAGGAGCGCAGACGGCTGGAGCGCATATTCGACATGGAGCGGGAGGAGGAGAAGCAGCGCAGAGCCGAAGTCGAGCGGAAGTTCGAAGGAGAAATGGACAGGACGAGGCAACTCTGTCGGGAGCTGAAGGAGTAGTCAGTGCAGTATCTGAGTTAGCCGTGCAATTACTAATTTGCTGCACTGGAGGGGAAACATGCTTAGATAGGAAATAGATCTATGTAGGTCAAATAAGCTCTAGCAGCCCAGAGATGGGAGCATCCTTGAAAGCCACTTCAATGTTAATGTTTTATTGTATTAAACACTCCATAAAGTGTCACATTGCAAACTTATGAGCAATTTTCCCGATAGGTAAATATTTGATAGCGGGAAAGGCCTTCTTCAAGAGATATTAATAATCTCTATTAATTATCCATATCAATCGACTGCCAAAGTCTTAATTCTGATAGTAATGA
>Ga0247837_1000864_pt1 | contig 65330 bp, 44 predicted proteins | sample LaCtaG_2_FD_187115 | JGI IMG/M metagenome (GOLD analysis project Ga0247837, IMG submission 187115) | Freshwater microbial communities from meromictic Lake La Cruz, Castile-La Mancha, Spain - LaCruzMarch2015_14.5m | ecosystem: Environmental > Aquatic > Freshwater > Lake | place: Spain: Castile-La... | reverse complement strand
AGCAAATGAGGCCGTTGGTTTGGCTGAGGAGGGGCATTTGGGCCAAGGCGAGGTTGGTGGCGAAGACATTCAAGTCCTCGGAACCCATGCAGGCTTCTTCGCTCGAGCCGACACAGTAGGAACAGCTCGAAGAACAGGACACGCATGCAGCAGTCGCAGGGCTCTGAGCCACGTATCCCAGTCCACAGGAACAGTGACCGCCCAAGGGGTTGCTCAGCGTCGCCTCCGCGATAGTGCATTCGGTACAGGCCTCAGGGTCGTTGCCAGGAGCTGCGCAAGTTGCACAACTTGCATGGCATAAAGAACAGGCGGTAAGCGTTGGACTTTGGCCACACTGACAAAAAGCCCCGTCAGCAATTTTGGCTGCCACTGCGCTTTTGCACGGGTCACAGAGATCATCAGTGCAGGACTCGCATGTAGGATGGCAAGTAGCGCAGGTGGTTGCCTCTGGGTTGGCGGCGCAAAGAAACGTGGAAAGCACCTCTGCTCTGACATCTGCTTCAATCACTACTGCTCTGTTGAGGCTCAGCACCATATCCATGAAGTATCCCTACATTGTCCTTACTTCCGCGAGATAACAGCTGCTCACGAGATGGATAGGTTGGTCACTGAGGAGTGGGACATTACTTGAGTGCTTGAGGAAGTATTGAGCGCCAGCTCTGAGGGTAATGGCTGCGTAAGTCATCGCGGTGGTTGAGCCGAACTGGATGAAAAACCATTTTTTCGGCATCCTTTCTTGACTTGGGGTAGTGACCGATATGGGCCAAGTCAAAGAAAGGGTCAATGTGGTATCAATCCAGTCAAGTATGAACCCATAGCTTTGCGCTTCGATTAAGTTTGAGAGAGCAGTATCACTGGTCGGACGCATCCAGAAACTGCAAGACCATTCCGAGACGGAGACTTGCGTATGTTCAGAGACGGTTATTGTATATGCCGGAGTACCGGTCGCTGAATAGCTCGTAGGGTCGTTGGAAGGAATCAATTGAGTCCCAGCGGCCAAGCCTAGCAGCAGCACGACTAGCCACCCCATATTTTAGCCATTCGAACTTGGGTTAAAATTCACGCCTAAGCAAAATTCAACGTCTGGAATTCTCTTCTAAGCCTCTCCGCTAACAGGCTTCCTCCCACTGATACATACACTTCCCCGAGTATAATGTCCCTCTTCAGGCGCCACTTCAACCACCACTAAGAAAACTTAGACTGATTCGTTCCCTTAAAAAGACCCTGGAAGTATGCAGATCTACCGCAGCATCTAGACACTATGTGTGCGTTAGTCGTCCAGCCTAGTTGCGTCAAAAGGAAATTTTGCAAAATGTTGAAGAGCGACCTCCAACTGCTTGATGTTTCAGAAGGAATTTCTCCACAGCGTTGAGTTACGAATGATAACTGTGGCGCTAGTAGCTTTGTATCGTTGAATTAGCTTCAAGGCACTTGACATTAGCGGTATTGGAGCCGCACTCGGCGAATCTACCTTGACTACTTATAATGGCAGCAGTAATCGCCTTTTTCTCGCTGTCTCTGGTACTAACCCAGGGCCAGTCCGACGCCTTCACCTATTCGTCCAACGGGGCGGATTGGACCGGGGTCTGCTCTTCTGGCAGAGAGCAAGGACCAATCGACGTGAATTCCTATGACGAAGTGGACAGCAGCGACATGGGCTACGCACCTGTCGAGGTAGCTTTCACTCCTACGACTGCCTTCCAGTGGGGCCACGAAGGCAGGGAATACAGCTTCGCAGGCAGTTTCGGGAGCATGAAAGTGGCCAACGTGACAGCGAATTGTGTACAGTTCCACTTCCACTCCCCAAGCGAGCACTACCTGGACGGAACGCAGTTCCCACTGGAACTCCACATTGCCTTTCTCCTGCCCGGGGGAGCCAGTTGGGCTGGAATCGGCATGCTTTTCGAAGAAGGAGCCGAAAACCCCGGTCTCACCCCGCTGTTAATAGCGAATCCTACGGTTGCAGACCTGTCGCTCTTCTTCTCATCTACTATACTCGACGACTACTACAGTTACCACGGCTCCTTGACCAGTCCGCCTTGTGCTGAAATCCTGCAGTGGTACGTGTGCGGCAAAGTCATGCAGGCATCCAGCGCACAAATCGAGTTTTTCAGAGCGAGGTGGGAAAAGAACCCTTCGTTCGCTGGTGGAAAGGGCAACAACCGTGCTACCCAGCCACTCAATGGACGGAAGGTCATTCACTACAACGACTACGCTTTCCTTCTCGCTCCAGCCTTCGGCCTTCTCACGCTACTTAGCTAACAGAAGCTTAGGGAGTTCCTATGTTGTTAAGGGATCTGGCTGCATCCAAGTCTAGTGCCAGCCTGCATCCAAATAAACCTTGATTTCAGCGACAGTTATAATGATCCCATCCATAGAGTTGAAGTCTGGCTTTCGCATGCCTCAAGTGGGCTACGGCACCTGGCAAGTCTCTCAAAGCCCAGTGTTTCAGCAGGCCTACGAGACAGGGTACAGACACTTCGACACTGCTACGATGTATGGCAATGAGCGAGTCCTAGGCCAAGCGCTGAGCAGCCATGCTAGACAGGATCTCTTCGTGACCAGCAAGTTACTGCCTGACTCTGAGATGGGCGCAGGTGCGATTAGTGCCTGTGAGCGGATGCTGGCCAGGCTGCAAATGGACTACCTAGACCTGCTGCTAATTCATTGGCCAGGCAGGGATCGGAAGCTGATGCAAGAGACGTGGAGGAGTATGGAGCAACTGGTGGCAGCGGGCAAAGTCAGGTCGTTGGGAGTGAGCAACTTCCTGGAGCCGCACCTCCGGGACATCGAAGCAGTGGCCACTCTCCCCATCTCTGTGAACCAAGTGGAGTACCACCCGCTGTGCCAGGACACAACTTTGCTCCGCTACTGTGCGAGCAAGAGCATCGTAGTCGAGGCCTACAGTCCCTTCGGAGCAGGTCTCAGCGACATCTTCCACCACTCGACTCTCAGAAGTCTGGGGGAGAAGTATGGCAAGACGGTAGCGCAGGTGACACTGAGGTGGCTGCTTCAATTGGGCTTGGTGCCATTGCCCAGGTCCACTAATCTGCAGAGAATGAGGGAAAATATCTGCTTTTTCGACTTTGCGCTGAGTGATGCGGAAATGGAGCAAATCGCACAATTGAACCAAGACTACCACACAGACTGGGATCCTCGCTCTACTCTCTAGGCTAGACTCAAGTAAAGGCAGTAATAATGGCGAAGACTCCTGAAAACCCGTTTTCCACCAGCGAGACCAGTCCCAGTCCTCTGCCCAACTCTCGTCCCCTGCTTTCCCCAGAGCTTTCGCCCAAGAACGGCTCATCCGAGTTGGGCTTCAGCTTCGATGAGTCTGAGTTTCCCCCAGACCGCAGCTTATCCCCCAAGGAAATCAAGGAAGAAATCAACGAAATCAAACAATCGAGTGAGGCTGTTTGCAGGTCCGCACAAGAGAGTCTCCGGGAATTCCGCAGTTCATCAGCGAGTGTTAAGAGGAAAATCCTGTCGATGGAGCGGCAAATCACCTCTTTGAAAGGGTCATTTGCAGATGTAGGGGAACTAGGCAGCAAATCGTCAGTGCGAGATGAAGTGAACTTAACGCATGAGACTGGCAGAGCGCAGCAACTCACAGTGCTAATGAGGGAACTGCAGGCTGTGCAGGAGCTGCTGCAGGAGAAGGAGTTGGAGTTCGAGAGGAGGGAGGAGGAAAACAGAGAGCTGAAGGTTGCACTGACGAGGTTGGAAGTGCTGGTGGGGGAAGCTGTGCATCGCAGGGCGGAGTACTGTGAGTGTCATCGCTGCGAATTGCTATAGCCTACTTACTCTTCTTGTAAAACTTGGAAAAGAAGCCGTCTTCCGCCACTTCGTTGGAGTCCTCCTTGGCCAGTTCCTCAAAGAGCACTCGCTGTTTGGAACTGAGGTTCCTGGGAATTTGCACTTGCAAAGTCACGTACAAGTCTCCACGCCGCTGACTGTCCGGCGGCAGGTGCGGCACTCCCTTTCCCGACAGTCTCTTCGGCACTCCAAAGTCATCCCCAGTCTCCACCTTCAAACTGAGTTTGCCCTCCAAGGTCTCCACCTGCACTGTGCCGCCGAGTGCTGCTCTGGTTAGCGGCACTTGCACAGTTGTGAACAGGTCGAATCCCTCTCGCCTGAACACTGGGTGACTCTGCACTGTCACCTTCACTATCAAGTTACCTGCGCGTCCTCCCTTCACCTCTGCATGATGTCCCTTCCCCATCACGCGCAGGTTCTTGCCATTGTCCACTCCGGCAGGGATGTTGATGATTTCAGTGGACTGGGTGCTGGTGACTCCGCTGCCTCTGCAAGTGGGACAGTGGTGGCGGATAGTAGTGCCGGTGCCTTTGCACTTCTGACAGGGAGTTTGCACTGAAATCGGCCCTCGCTGGAAGTAAACCACTCCGCGGCCTCCGCAGTTGGTGCATTTGGAAGGTGCTGTGCCCGGCTTCACCTTAGTGCCGTGGCAGGTGTCACACACCGTCCTGCGCTCCAGAGACACAGGCACTTGGCCACCCTTCACAGCGTCCATGAAGGGTATCGTCACGCTCATGTGTATGTCCTCGCCTTGGAACGACTTCTTCTCACCCGCTCCCTGTCCCATGAACATCTGCTCGAACTCATTCAGTATGTCCTGAAAGTTGCCAAAGCCCTGCTGACCTCCGAAACCCTGCTGACCTCCGAAACCTCCGAAAGGATTAAAGCCGCCACTGAAGTCACCACCTGCGTTCCTGGCTTGCTCCTGCTCGTCCCCTGTCATGCCTGTGGCGTCGTACATTTTCCGCTTCTCTGCAGTGCTGAGCGTGTCGTAGGCTCTGCATAGGCGCTACTCGGCGATTTCGGAAAAGCGCTGCTTCGCGTCTGCTGCTTTGTTGACGTCTGGATGGTACTGTTTGGCGAGGGAAAAGTAGGCCTTCTTGATTTCCTGCTCCGAGGCCGTGCGTCCTACGCCCAGAATGCCTGCGTAGTGCTCACTGTAGTAGTCCTTCCGAGCTCTGAGCACACCCGAAGCCCGGAACCAGCGGAGGGACAGCAGCTTCTGGAACATTGGCTTCGGATCACTAATTAAAAGCTTAATTCCCATGTCCCTTGAAAAGGTGGCACTGCGGGGGCTTTTAGGTCCTTTAAACAGCTCTAAGTGCCATTACGTCACCAGAGTCGCTGTAGTCTTCGACTCCGGCGCTCAACTGTGACAAGAGCGACGGATTCTTCTTGACAGTCGGAGCACAGCTCTGATTCACCGGGGAACCCACAGTCCTATTAGCTTAGTGTGCAGATTACTACTTCCGCTTCCTGCTCTGGCCGGGGTCCACTATTTCCATCGGCCCTCCGTTCAAAGCGGCTGTGAGAGACAAGTACACCTCTCGCAGACGGTCGTCGATCCAAGGGTACCACTGGTGGAAGGGCACTTTGTTGGCTAAGGCCCGTCGGTACAGCTCTTGAGGGGACTCGGTGCAGATTTCGTCCATATAGGGGGAGTTCAGCTTGATGGCTTGCACTGCGAGGATGAAGAACTCTTCGCCGGGGTCTTTGCGTGGAGGGAGGTGCGAGTAGCGCGCCTTTACGACCCCTGACTTCTTAGGAGGCAGAATTGCCACATCTTCCAACTGTTCAATGTGATAGGAAACAGTGGTGCCGAAGGAAAAGCCTCTCTCCCTGTGTTCCTCCCCAGTAGGCACAATTTCCGCCTCCGCCGTTCTCACTTCAATTTCCACCCCTTCCATGTTATCGAAGGTGAAGTGCTTGCTCAGACTCGCCCTTGGGGACAGGTCCGCAGGGCGGCTCATCCCCAGAAACAGCTCTTCGTCCTGCATTATATCATCTCGTAGTGTCAAGCTCAAGTCTCTGCGCGGATGTCGGGGACGACTTGGAGTTTCTGCTTCTTCTGAGGAGGAACTGGCAGCGTCATCATGTATGAAGGTACGAGAGCTGATGTGTCTTTCGTGGTAGGCGGACATGGACAGACTCTGGTCCTTTTCCACTGTCAGATCTTCTTCCAGTTTCTCGATTTTCTTCCGGGAGATGGATAAGTCGAATTCCAGGAATTTGATGGTTTCTTCGCTTTGAGCGAGTTTCAGTTCGAAGTGACTCAATTTCTCCCTTTCCTTCTGATGCTGACTTCGCAATTTCGCGTTTTCACTCTTGATTTTGTCCCCAATTTCCCTCACCTCCCCCAGTTGTATTTCCATTTCGCTCAACTTCTCCACCAAAGTGGCTTTCTCCCGCCCTAACCCCTCGCATGCAGCTGCCTAAGCCTTACCCTCGAGAGTGCCGCATCTCAGCTCCAGCGCTACCTGTGCTTCAGAGATTTCGCCACTGTCTCGGGTAGGCGCGGCGAACTTGCCAGCGTTGCGCAGGGTTTTGGTGGCTGCTTGCAACTCGGAGGAAAGTTGGTCTCGAGATTGCTCGGTTTCTGCAAGCAGTTTGGACAGTCGGTCAGTCTTTTCCTCCGACTGAGTGAGTGCTTCCTAGGGAACTCTCACTGTGCAGAGTCGAAATTCATGCTGCGCAGTCTGCTGCGCTCTGACCGCACTCTCATTTTCCCTGCTTTTCCGGTCCATTTCGCCCTCCAACTCATCAAAGCCCTCCAATACCTCAGCCGAGGCCGACGCTAGTTCTCGCAATTGTTGCTCTCGCGCCATCAGCAAGTGCACAATATCCTGCAACTCCTCTACCTAGCGCCTACCTTCGGGACTGTGTTTGTGTTCCAGGAGTCTCCGCTCGAGGAAGCTGTCCTCCAGCTGAGTCTGTACCTCGGCCACTTGCTTCCTCAGCCGACTTGTATGGGAAGACATTTATTTCTAGGTGAAGTAGGGCACATCAAGGAAGCCTGCTGCACTGCGGAAGCAATATACAGCTTGACAGACTTCTGGCAGTATGCAAACAGCCAGATATGGAAATGGACCCTAACACCTAGGATACAGTCGCTACTGGTTACAGCCTTAGGGGATTTCCTCCACTTTCTTGTTATGCCGGAACACGTACTGCCTTCGTTCTCTGCCTCTGAGAGTCAAGTAGCCCTTGCCGTGCATCTGTCCATCGACCCATTCGCCCTCATATACATTCCCCTCCCACCTAAGTACCCCATAGCCATGCTTCCTGTCCTGTGCGAACTCTCCCTCGTAGTCTTTTCCTTCATTTACCTGCTTGCCTTTGCCGTGCATCTGCCCCTGTTTCCACTCCCCTTCATACCACTTGTTCTCCGCCCACACATACTTCCCCGAGCCTTCTATCCGCATGTCTTTGAATTCTCCCTGGTAGTACTCCTTGTTCGGCCACTTGAAAAGACCACTGCCGTTTTTCTTATCACGCACAAAGTCGCCAGTGTACACAGAGCCGTCCGCCAGCAGTTCCTGGCCTCGGCCGTGCTTCAAGCCGCTTTCCCAGGTGCCTGTGTAGGCCAGCTTCAAGTCGAAGCTTTGGAAGTGGCCCTGTCCTTCTCGCTTCATGTGGCAGAAGCCGCCTTCGTACCAGTCCCCTGAAGCATAGATGTGTCTGCCGTGTAGGTGCAGACCACTGTTCCAGTACCCCTCGAGTAGTACACCTGCAGGGGTCATTAGTTGGCCTTTGCCGTAGCGCTTGCCGTTCTTCCACTGGCCTATGTACACACTGCCATCCAGCAGCTCTATCGGACCCATTAGGTCTCCCTCAACGATATCCAAAGGATATGCATAGGGCCCTAGGCGAGACCAGCAGACTTTCGCTTTGGCAGTGAGGAAGTCAGGGACTTGGGACAGGACGGACCAGGACTTGGGCGGGTTGGAGTCAGGCTTCCAGTCTTGCTCCATTTCAATGGCATTGGTAGGTTTGTCAGGGGGGAGTTGGACAGAGAAGTCCACTATTGACTCGATCAGGTGGTGAATCGTTTCGGATTGGATGCGAAAGGAGAAGAGTTCTGTGGGTTCCCCCTGCCAAATGAGGCTGGCAAGACCTGCCTTTAGCCGGGGATTAGGGTCTGAAAGGACATTTGTGAGTTCACTTACAGCGGCCTCCACTTTCCTCTCAATATCCGCCTTAATTCCCTCTAGTTGTGCAGTAATCCTCTCTTGGTATCTGCTCAAATGCTGACTGAGTGTCTCCACGTTACTGTGCAGTTCCCTCACACAGTCCTCCACCGTTTCAATGTTCCTCAGCAGTTGGGCCTTTGCTACTGCCAGAAGTCTGCTCCTTTCTGCTAAATCTGCACCTGAAAACCCCGTTTCCACGCCTTTTCGGTCCGCTAGGAACACGTCTATGGTCAGGTTCAGGTCTGCTTCCTTGCCTTCCTCAGCCATGGAAGGGCTGTTATAACAGTCTAGCAGAGTCTTAAGCCTTTGGAAAGCAGATAGGAGGGGATCTAAACATGACTTCTATTTTGCTGCTCTGAGTTAGAGTCCTTTATTGTGTAATCCGACTTGCCGTCACCCCTTTCTCTTAGCAGGGTTAAACGGCCAATTAAGAGCCTGGAAAGTGGATTCTCCCTATACAAGGAAGGCTGCATCCTACTCCCAAGCTAACTCTAACTCGCAGTAGTACAATGGCGACAGCCACACCTGAGATGTGCGCTATGTGCTTTGACTCTCTCATCGCTAAACTCAAGAAGCAAGACCCTATATCCCTCCTGGAGCACTTCCTAGACGCAGAGCCTCTCGCAGATGCAGTGTTTCCCTTGTTCGTCACCTGGACCATAGGCCGGGACAAAGACTTGCGAGGGTGCATTGGGACTTTCGAGGCAGACGGGCCTCTGAGCGACGTGTTGCCCCGCTATGCGCTGGTTTCCGCAATGGAAGACACTCGTTTCGAGCCAATAAAATTGCCTGAAGTCGAACATTTGCAGGTGGGGGTGAGTCTGCTGACTAACTTCAGGGACATTGAAGACCCGTATGACTGGGAAGTGGGCAGACATGGGGTGGAAATGGAGCTCAGGGAAGGCGGGAGACGCTTTAGAGCCACTTTCCTGCCTGAAGTGGCACAGGAGCAGGGGTGGAACCAGGCCACTACCTACGTGCAGCTGTTCCGCAAGGCCGGCTACCGCCCCCGCAACCCCAAGTTAGCGGCGGAGGAAATCGTGGAGGAGGTCCGAGCCAGTCTCAAGGTCCGCACTTACGAAAGCTTCAAGTGCTACATGACCTTTGACGAGTACGTGAAGTACCGCCACCTCGCGAGAGACTAGGTAAGCAGGGAGCAGGCCTAAATATAGTAGCCATGGGAGTGTGGGAAACACCATTCTTCAGCTGCTGCCGCTCCCCCTGTTTCTGTCTCCTCCTGCTTCTCCCGGGAGTCTGCTGTATCATCCAGAGCTGGGCTGTGGGCAGGGCTCGTGGGAAAGGGGAGTGCTCGGCCTTACTGCTGGCCTGTTGTTTCGGGTGCATTGGAGCTGCTGTCAACCGCACAAGGATCCGAGACCGCTTCCTCATCTCCGGGTCCGGAGTGGAAGACTGCTGTATGCACCTGATCTGTCCCCTGTGTGCGGTTGCACAAGAGAGACATGAAGTGCTGTACCGCGGGGAAATGTACCGCAGTGGCAGCGTAGTCTAGATTAAGCTCGCTTGTACAGAGCGATAAGCTGCGCTTCCACCTGCTTCAGGTCCAGCGCTGCTCGCTCTTTGTTCCGCTCCAAGGCTGCGTGCAGAGCCTGCAACTGCGAGGATTTCGCTTGTTTCCGCTGTTTCCGAGCCCCACTCTGCGCCTTCCTTTGCTCCGCAGCCCAACTCTGCTCCTGCGCCTTCCTGCTCTGCAGTTCCTCCCGCAGCAGTTCCCCTTTGTCTCGATAGAAGTTCCTGATATTCGCCACAATCACAGCCTTATCCGCGTCCCTCCGGGCCTGCTTTTCCCGCTCAGTCTGATCTTCTTCCCTGATTATAGCCTTTCTGTACTTGTTCGCGAGGGAGTTGATTAGTCTTTGCCGGTCCTCCAGCACTTTTTGTTTGGCCATACGGCGAGCCGTTTTCAAGCGAATTAGCTCCGCTTCATATTTCCTTTGCTGGATTTCGTCCCTCTTTTGGTCAGTTTGATGGTTGATTTCCTTCACTTTGTCACGCTTCGAGACCTCGTAGGGCGTCTATATAGAGCCTACTAAAGGACGGGAGCCCAGGTTGCTCCGCAGACTGAGACGAAAGCTTTTCTTCTGCATTTGGAAGAAGGCCTGGATGTCTTGGCGGTCTTTGGGACTGAGAGGGTTGTCCTGCATGGTGCTGAGTTTGCAGGAAAGCAGGGAATACAGCGATTTCAAAGCCTCTTGGGAGGTCAGAGAGGCGATTTCGTCCACTTCGTCTCTTGTGCTTTGCGTCTGGCTGGATGGACTGCGGAGGTTGGTGCTTTGGGGGCGAGAGAGCTGCAAGTCGGCAGGCTGAGAGTGCGGCGTGGAGTCGTGCTGCACGACAGTGTTGAGACTTTTGCTGGAGTCCAGACTTCTATTAGCTGGGAAGGGAAGTCTGGGGACCTGCGGCTTGGCCTGCTGCCGCTCATTTGTCAGAATAGTCGCGATTTGTCCCATGCACGAATCGTCTTCTTGGCTGTTTTCGGTGATTTCCTTTATGTCCACCTCGCTGTCCGTTGCTTCGTGGAAGATTGTCTTCAGACGTGCGAAGTCGGTGACTTCAGCAGTGGACATGGAGCAATTATTGTAATATCGGGGCGGCTAAAGGGGAAATGAGAGAAGTTCGAAGGCAATACATTATGAAGGGAATCAAAGGTTGGTGGGCGTTAAGGCCACTAGCCTAAGTCCTGAAGCTTCCAGCGGCCAAGGAGACTTATAGTGTGGCTTGGGAGACATCAAAGGGTGGAAAGGATTGTGCTTGCGGTGCGCCTGAGTATGGATATTGCGGACCTGCCGAGGGTCTGAGTTTTTCCTCGTCTTCGGAGACTGCTGGTGATTCAGGATTTTGTCCCAAGTCATGTGACCAGCATGTGCAAATTTGCCCTCAAAAGGGACAGGAGACCACTCTTCCAGGCTGCTGTAGGTGCGAATCCAGGGACTTCGGTCAGGACTGACCCAGCGCGGGTCCTCACAGATGTGACTCACTGAGCACTTCTTCAAGTCCGCTTCCAGCAGCTCGACTGTCTCTGGCAGGAGTCCCTTGGCTCCTGGGAAAGAGGCGAATTTGTGGTGATGTGGAGAAACTTCACGATTTTGTTTTTCAATCGCACTCATAAAGTTCCCTACTTGCGACATCGTTTCCAGTCTTTTCCTGCGGAAGTTTTGTTTCTGCTCCGTCATTTTCCTCAAGTAGCCGAGTGAGTCCTCAGTGCAAACTCGCTTTAAAAAGTCCTGCCTACTCCTTACTTCCCTAGAAACATGCAGGACTTGAGCAGAGGTGGAGTGGCAGACTATCGTGTAGGTCCGAGTTTTGTGCCCTGCGAGGATGTCCTCCTCCCCGAAGATTTGGAAGGAACTGAGGAGGGTCATTTCTACGGTTTGGGAGGAGGTCTGCAGGCGGTTTAGGTGCGATTTGGAGTGGGAAATTGTTTCCAGCACTTGGAATTCTCCTTCTTTGATGAAGAATAAATAGTTCGCTTCGTCGCCGATCACGAAGGCGGCCTGTTTGCGCTTATACATCTTTTCTCTGAAATGGTAGGTGACCTTTTGCATGGCTGTCCGTGTCCATTGCGTGAATATCGGGAACTTCTTCAAAAAGTCCACTTTCTGATTGAGCAAAAACTCCTTCACTTTCCCCACAATTCGCACGAAGTCGTTTCTTTCCAGCACTGCGAAATGAATGTCCGTTTTGCAGAGTATACTAGCCGCCCTGACCTGATTTGTCATAAGCGCCAGCTCTCCAAAGGAATCGCCCCGGCCATACTCACATACTTCCACCTCTCCTTCACTCTCACTAACAGGCAGTAGCACGCTGCAGTGTCCCTCTAGCACGATGTAGAACTTTGAACCTTGGTCTCCCTTGTGAAACACGAACTATGTAACTTCTACTTGGTCGCTGTTCCAGAACTCGTATGTCATGTGCTGACAACATTGCAAGTGGGCTTCTTCGCTTTGGCCCTGCACGAGGTCGGTGAAGAACTTGATGCCGCCTGTGAAGTTAATGAGAAACTGCAGACTGCGAGGGGCGCGGTCCTTGGGCGGCTGTCTGAGTATGCGGCGCAGTACACTGAGAGTCTGGGAGTTGTCGAAGAGACGAGGAGACGGCTGCCGGCTTTTCGTGCGCAGACGGAGTGGGAGACGAGGGAGAATGGGCACGGATTTACGCATATTGGAAAGAAGGGTTGGGAGGAGAAATTGACTAACTGGAAGAATTCTACACTGAAAAAGCCTCTATCAGTCGCACAAATGAGATCAGAAATGGCTTCCTGTCTATGCTACGTCCAAGTCCCTATCACAGTGAATTGCCTGCCAAAGCCTAAACTCCACCTCTCCCAAATCTTCACATTTGTGGCGTTTCTCATATCCTCTCAGGTGATAATTAATGGCGCAGACTCAAGCAGACCTGTCTCAGGTCGGTCGGCAGCTCTTCGCCTCGACTATCGCATCTACCTCTGCAGGTGCAGACCTGGAGGCCGTTGTGCGACGCGCCAAGGCGGCTGGACGGCCTTACACCGACCCTGACTTCCCTCCGGATGCGAAGTCACTTATCAAGGACTGGACGGCGTCTCCCCGGGCAAGAGTATGGCAGCGGTATGTCTGGAGACGAGCCTCCGAATTCATGAACCGTCCCGAAATGGCAGTCTTCAAGGGCATCGACCCCAACGACATTCGCCAAGGCTCGATGGGAAATTGCTACTTCCTATCCGCCCTTTCAGTCCTGGCAGAGCACGGCACGCGCATTTCCAAGCTGTTTCCCACTGATCAAGTCAACGACACCGGTGCATACGGCGTCTACGTGAATAAGAACGGAGCTTGGAATGTTATCGTGGTCGATGACTACTTCCCCTGCTCCAGTCCAAGCGCTGGGCCTGCCTTTTCGAAGTCCAACGGTCCGGAACTGTGGGTGTTACTGCTGGAAAAGGCCTGGGCGAAGATCCACGGCTCTTATGAGAAAATCGAATTGGGACTGACGAAGGATGTTCTCAGAGACTTGACCGGGGCGCCTTGCATGGTCTTCACTACTGACGACCCTGAGGCTTGGAACAAACTGCTGGATGCGGAGTCCAAGAAGTATCTGTTGACTGCGTCTGCGGGAAACACCAAGGCCTCCCAGCAGCTGATCGAGCAAATGGGCCTCATCGGCCAGCACGCCTACGCCATCCTCGACGTCCAGCCAGTGACCACCGCCACAGGCCCCGCTCGCCTCCTCAAGATGCGGAACCCCTGGGGCAACCGGGAGTGGACTGGAGATTGGAGTGACGAGTCGGCCCTCTGGACCCCTGCATTAAAGCAGCAACTTGGCTATTCTAAGGCCAATGACGGGTCTTTTTGGATCAGTTTCGAGGACTTTAGTACCTACTTCTCCTTTATTACAATTTGTTTGATCAATGACGCATACGTGGACACTTGCCTAGTGCGTTCAGTGCCCCAAGGCCAGCGGAGCCTTATCTCTATGACGGTTCCGAGTCGTGCACAGCTGTACCTGTCTCTCAACCAGATCGACAAAAGGACAAATCCCGACGCTACCTACGCCTACAGCGATGCCAAATTCGTAGTTGCGAAAAGACAGGAAACCGGGGAATTCGAATATGTGCTTGGCAAGCAGAGCAGTCCTGCAGGGGACAGAAATGTGTGGGACGGGGCTGTGTTCGAGCCTGGGACTTATGTGATTTCCGTGGATATCAATTGGAAGGGCGCAGTGAATGAGTTTTCCTTTAGTACGTACGGAGCAGTGGAGCCGCAACTGGCAGCGATTACTGAGGACATTCCGAACTTCCTGGAGCAGGCCTATGCCAGTGCAGCTGTGAAATTCGGGAAAAGGGCGGACTACGCTGCCCAGGGCGCCCCGGAATTAGTCAAATACACTGGAGTCCGGGCAGATGGATATGGCTTTTTCCACTATGTGAATGCCTCTTCCAAGGCCTTGCACGAAACCATCACTTTCAAGAAATTCACTGGCTTGCAACTTCTGCCTCCACATGCAGGCGGCAGGTTCGAAGTCACGGTGCAGCCGGGACAGACTGCTACAGTTGTCTTGAAGCAGATCGACCATAAAGGATACTCTATGAGTTATTCCGCGGCTGTAGGGCTGACCAATGTAGTGGTGGACATAGAGGCAAATGCACGGTCGCAAGGGACCAAGGCTATGAGAAAGGACGGAAAGACGGGACAGGAAGTCAACATTTGGGTGTACACCCTGAGACATGCGGGCGGCACTGCGTTCCTCTATGAGAATAAGACGGAGAATAAGCGCTTGGATGAGACCATCACTTTCCGCACGACGGGTGTGCAGATTGTGGGCTGCACGACTGATAAGCTGCGCATTGAGTTGGGGCCCGGGCAAACGAGACTGGTCGAACTTCGCGCAGTAGAGGCCAACTGGAGTGTGCAGACCTCAGTCGCCTACAAGATCATTTAAGGCTAGGTAGGTAGCTCCCCCGAATCTCTGCATTCCGCCATCACTTCACTAATTTCCGACGCGAAATTGACCATTTCCGAGAAATGCTCATGCAAGCGATTATCACGCAGCACTCTCTCATGACTAGGCAAGGGAGTCAAGGCCTGCACTCTGCGCTTGTGTAAAGGACGAATTCGCTTAGAGGGAATGAACCGGTCTGAAGGACGGGGGGAAGGGAGTGGGGACTTGCTTTTGGAGGGGGTGAGAGATGTGGTAGCGAATACCTTGGAACGAGCGATTTGAGAGGCTTCACGCAGGTCGGAACCCAGGTCTGTGGCTATTCTGGGGATCGATTTCGAGTCGGTGTTAGGGGAAAGGCCCAGTCGTTTCCCCATATTCTTAATCTGCTGCACCCGTATGGTTCTTGTGAACTCGCAATAGGCGTTGAAAAGCACCTTTTCTTCTGAATCCGGACTTGGGGACTTTAGTCCTTCAAAGATCAATTTGCGCTCATAGGCCGCCATTTTGAGTCTCAGCGGGGAGTCACATTTCGTAAAAATGCCCGAAGACAGGCCTTTAGCGACATTCAACAAACAAGACTTGAGGATTGCAGGCGCAAACACATTCACAAAGTGAGCGAAACGGACGTAAATCCCATCGATTAGAGTGCCGCTGAAGGCTATCAGTCGCTTCCCTTCATGCTTGTTGCCAACCACCGCCTTGTCCGCTAAGAACTGCGCCAACTTCCGTACATGCACGACTTCGATATCCTGCAAGTTGACTTCCTTCCACCAGTTTTTGACAAGGGAGTAGAACTGAGTGAAGGAGGGGTAGGTCCATTGCAGTCGGGAGGGGGACTCGGAGCGGGGGGAAGGCAGGTCAGAGATGTACTTCTGCACAATGCGTAGAATGTGGTCGGTGCTTTTCTTGACTTTGAATAGAGACAGGAATTGGTCCTTCTTCATACGGATGCTCTCTAAGTCGCTGGTAGCGAATAGACCTTCGAAGACTGATATTATCACTGTCGGGTCGTCGGCTAGTCCCAAGGAGATTAAGTGCGATATTAGGCCTTTTGGAGTCACAAAGCCGCTGCCTTCATTTAGCGCGTCGAAAAGGTTTTTCAGGAACTCGCTAAATCCACGACTTTCCGCCCCTGTGACTTCCTTCCCATGGTGCTTCATCCACAGTTCCAAGTTCGCATCCACCATCACCTTCCTCGCCCTTGCAATTTTGGAGTTCTGCTTCAACACTTCATTCACTGACTCCAATTCCTTGTAGTCCTCTTCATTCCTTGCTAAGTACTTCTCAGCCAGCGGCCTGAGTGTGTTGGGGGACGCTCCGATGGCTCTGATTCCCTTGCTGAAGCGGTCGAAACTGCTGGCTTTGAAAGAGGAGTAGCTGCTGTCGCCTCGAATCAGGTCCCGGACGCCTGCGATAGCTCGCAGGACGTGGTGGTTGTGGGTGAGTTTGTACTTCTGGTCGTCCTGCAGGACTCTCAAAGCATAGGTGGTGGCAGCTGTAGGGTTGGTGTTGGTAGGCTCAGGGGAGCGGGCTGGAGGAGGACTGGGAGAGCGGAAGCGCAGCATTGCGGGCAGGGAGTACTTGCGGGAAGTAGTGCTCTGGCCTTGCCAAGGGTCACTTGCTTGTTTGTTCATATTGATATCCAACTAAAGACTCTCCAACGCCCATTACTATCCCAGACCCTAGCTAACTGCCCTAGCAACCAAGCCACTGAGACTACCACTTCTTATAGTCCTCTAGCTAGCAGGTCTAATTGAAACTGTGTTGGCAGAGGGAAATGGACATTGCTCTGAGAACCTATGGCTGCTGGGAGCTAAACACCACACGAATTCCCGTTGCGACTACTTTAGGGTCCAGGCAAGCTTCAAATTGTTGCACACATCTTCGTGCAATCAGGCCATTTCAGCGTCTCTTGCAGGGAAAGAGGCGCCAGGGCGGGCAGCGAAGGTGCGTTGGGAGATAAAGAAGGAAAATGGGGCAGGGCAGGGCCGAGGACTGAAATATGTCAATGAGTGGCCGAGATCTCGCGAAGCTCTCGCGTCTGGTCAGGTCCGCACTTGAGGTGAGCTCTAGGCAGCCAGCTGACTTCGCCTTTTCGGACGAGCGCCCGCCTGACCTCACAGTCCCACCCGCCGCTCCCGCTCTCTCCCTCGCCCCAGACCATCCAATCCTAGGCCACCCCCTGCCCCCAGCCAAGCGCCGTCGCTACGAGCACCTTTTACCCCCCTCCCCCACTTGCAACTCCGACTACTCTGATGACGAGCCGTTCCCCTACCAGCGTCCCCACTTGAACTCCCAAGCCCATAAGATAGAACAAGCCTTACGCAGAGTCTGCGAACTTTCTGATACTGATGACGAAGACCGACTATACGATGAAGAAAAGTCGCTACGGAATCGATCTTTGACTCTGGCAGCCAGCGATCACCACTATATCGGCCTGCGTCGGCGCGATATTGAGCTGATCCGGAAGTATCGCCTGCAAGCTGCGTCCTTGCCTGCGCTGTCCAAGTCCTTTGAGGTGCTGCGCAGTGAGGAGGTGAGCGCCCTGCTGAGTCGCAATTCGGACCACCGCTCGATGCCTTTGCACAGGAGAGCGGATGTGATTACGTCCTTGAAGAAAATTGCAGCCTATCGAGCATACCCGCAGGCAAGTCCGCTGAAAAAGAAGACCAATGGAAAGCCGATTAGTGACAAGGTCGAGACGGGGCTGATACGGAAGGCGTGGGGGTATATGATGAAGAAGGACATTCCCAAGGGGTACAAGAGCATGCAGAAACAGAGGGGAGATATTCGCAATGGATGCAAGAGAGTGGCGCAGCTCTGCTTCAAAGAGGTGCAGAAGAAAGCCAACAAGTTGCAGCGAGAAGTCAAGGACATGGTCCCTCGCGCCAAGCGGCTCAGCCGAGAAGTCGCCTCCTACTGGCGGCGAAAGGAAAAGGAGACCGGCGAAATGCGAAAAAAGAGGGAAAAGGAAGAAGTGGAAAGCCGAAAAAAGCTGGAAGAGGAACAAGAAAGCATCCGCCAACGCAAACGTCTCGAATACCTCATGAAGCAGTCAGAACTCTACTCCCACTTCATGGCTCAGAAGCTGAACCTCCCCATGACCTACACAGCCTACACGACTTCCATCCCTATCGACGAGGAGCAAGCCAAAGAAGGCGTTAGAAACATCATCCGGCAGCAGCGGGAACATATCAAGAAGTTCGATAGAGACGCAGGTTTAAGCAATGACGACCTTAAGGATGTGGGACTGATTGGACTGGACAGGGTTGATGAGCGGAAAATGATGTCGAGAATTGATGCGCCGCCGGCTTCTTTTGTGGGGGAGTTGAAGGATTATCAGCTGAAGGGACTGAGGTGGCTGGATAATCTGTATGAGCAGGGGATCAATGGAATCTTGGCGGATGAGATGGGACTGGGCAAGACGATACAGACGATTGGGCTGATGGCGCATTTGTCCTGCAATAAGGGCGTCTGGGGTCCTTTTTTGGTCGTCTGTCCTTCCTCCACACTCCACAACTGGCAATCCGAACTGAGCATATTCTGCCCCTCCTTGAAGGTGCTCCCCTACTGGGGCGGACTCAAGGAGCGCAAGTTGATCCGGAGGTACCTCAGCCCCAAGCGAGTCGGCCAGCAAGACAGTCCCTTCCACGTCTGCATCACCTCCTACCAACTCATCCTGACCGACGACAAGGTCTTCCAGAAAATCAACTGGCACTACTTGATACTAGACGAAGCGCAAGCTATAAAGAACACACTCAGCATACGATGGAGCACACTCCTCGGCTTCAACAGTCGAAACAGACTGTTGCTCACTGGCACTCCGATTCAGAACTCGATGGCGGAGCTGTGGGCGCTGCTGCACTTCATTATGCCGAACCTGTTCGACTCGCATGAGCAGTTCCAGGAGTGGTTCTCGAAGGATATTGAAGCGCATTCACAGGATGCAGGGACGCTGAATCTGCACCAGTTGAAGCAGCTGCACGCCATTTTGAAGCCTTTCATGCTTCGCAGAGTCAAAAAAGACGTCGAAAGCGAAATCGGGCAAAAGACGGAAATGGAGCACTTCTGCGAAATGACACTTCGGCAGAAAGTGCTGTACAACCGCATCAAAAGCAGACTGAACGTTTCCGAACTCTTCATGATGGCGGACTCGAAGATAAAGGTGGAGAAGCTGATGAATCTGATGATGCAGTTCCGCAAGGTCTGCAATCACCCTGATCTCTTTGAGCGCAGGCCGGAAAGGTCGCCTGTGTATTTCCGCGACCCGGGATACCAGGTGTCCACGGTGAACTTCAATTTGCCGATTATGCAGGAAATCCGCTGCGCTATGCACAACCCCATACTGGTCAGAGTTCCTAGGCTAGTATGGGAGGAAATCGTGAGCCGCGATCCGCACATACCCGAACTGTATCAAGTGGATTCGCCGCTATTAGCACTGATGAGGTTGGCAGGACTGAGCATTGCAGAGAGCAAACGAATTGCCCTAAGCGACCAACTGACCCGGGCAGTTCTATGCCTCCACTGGACTGCAACCATGCAGCGTTTGCACCACTACGAGGAATTCACGAAGCCACTGCTGAGCATTGCCCTGGCTCCCTCCCAGCAGTCTGCGCTCGACTTCACTGGTATATACCCGAGTATAGTTGCAGGCATATACCGTGTGTCCACCCTTGCGACTCCCATTGAAATTACATGCGCAAGTTCTCGCTTCGTCAACAACTTCCGTGGTGCACTGTTAAGTCCCTTGCTGAAGCAACTGGTTTTCGGTAAGCAGTTCCGCCCTTCTTTCACCTATGAGTCGCAAGGCCAAAGCAACCCTTGCCTGCTCTCCATTCTTCCTGATGGTCTGCAGGCCCCGATCATTTGTCCGGTGGAAATTCCCGATTTGGATAGTTTGGTACACGATAGTGCGAAGCTGATGATTCTGGACGACCTACTGAAAAAGCTGGCAGCTGAGGGACACAAAGTATTGATTTTCTGCCAAATGACAATGATGCTGAATATACTGGAAGACTACCTATACTCGAGGAAATTCACCTTCCTAAGGTTAGACGGGTCTACGCCTATTGGAGACAGAAGAGTCATGATTGAGCAGTTCCAGACTTCGGAGGTGTTTATATTCATACTCTCCACACGAGCGGGAGGCTTGGGCATCAATTTGACAGCGGCGGACACGGTCATATTCTATGATATTGACTGGAACCCGACGATGGACGCACAGGCGACAGACCGCGTGCACCGCATAGGCCAGGACAAGCCAGTGACTGTGTATCGATTGATCACCAAAGGGACAGTTGAGGAGCGGATATTGAAGCGAGCCAAGCAAAAGCAAATTGTGCAAAGCACCGTCTACGCCGGCGGCGCCTTCAAAGCCGACATCTTCCGTCCCGCCGAAGTCATGGAGCTCCTCTTCGACTCCAGCGAAATCGACAGCGCCGCAGCCCAGAAGTTCATCGGCGGCGGACGCAAGGGCAAGAAGAAGAAGGAAGCGACCAAGGAAGAAGGCGAAGGCTACAACGTGGCGGAGTTGGTCACCAACGAAATCAGCTAAGCTAGTTACCCAGTCGCGGCTGTTTGTAAGGGTGGGCGCGCTGTTTCTTGAGCCGGTGCTGGCGTTTGCGTCTGTTGAGCTTGATGGTGAGTGCACTGAGTGGAAGTTACGCTTCGGGGTTACTGACGATGAGCTGCTTTAGAGCGGTTCGCTTGGCTGTGCGGGTGGACTGGATGCTGCCTTTGATAGTGTTGTAAGTCGCTAGGAACTCATCGGCTGGCAGGGAGTTGTGCACTTCTTGGAACAAAATCCCCACCGCCTGCTTCATTTCTTCCGTCTTCGCGAGATCCGCACCCACCACAATAGCCTTAAATAGACTCGTATGGGCACTGCCCAGGGCTTTCTGAAGGCGGATAAGGACCTGAGTAATGAACAAAGTGCCGCTGCCTTGGTCGCCCCGGCCTAGCTGCTTCCGCATCAAGGTCGAGCAGAATAGCAGTAAAGACTCGCAGGGATGGGCGAGGATCAGTTCCTCGAAAGTGGGCAGAATCTGCCCAGTGCGGGCGATATAGCGCAAAGCGTCCTTTGCAAGTTCTGTAGACAAGCTGTTGAGCAGGGTTAAAGCTTTGAGAGAACAAGGCTTTCCCTCTGTTAGACTGAACTGTATGGTTGCCTGCGTTACCTGCACAAGTTCCTCAGAAGCCTCGATCACTCCCAACTCCAGCGCCTTTTCCAGTAAACTCAGTGCGTGCGTCCTACACTCTGTGCTGAGATCCTCCCTTTGCAAGGTGTTGACCACTATGCTCTGCAGGTCTCGCACCTCTTTTCCCAACTCCATGACTATTCTCAATGTCACGAGAGCTGCTTTCTGCAGTGCAACTCGCTCATCGTACACCCAGTCTGTGACTTTACTGAGGACTGCACTGCCCGGATTCAGCTCAATGACTCTCGCCAGTGCAGCTTCGAACTCCGCCATGCAGTCCCCACTGTCCTCATTCGCTAGGGCTGTGATCAGTGCAAGCATGATAAAGTCGTACTGCTTCGCAAGTCCTTCAGTCGACAGTTCCCTTAGCATCAAATTCACTGCCTTCGCAATCGCCAGTCGACCAGTGCTGATGGGAAACTCAACATTTCTGATTAAAAAGTCGATGTGAAAGTCTCGTCTTTGCTCTGATAGTGGGTAACTCCTGAGAAAGTCGATGTAAAGGTTGCAAGCGGAGTCTCTGAGGGTGGTATTTGTGAGCATTAGCTTTGGGACTTGCTCCATTGCGTCGTATATGCCGGGCTCCATGGTGGATTTCTCCATAAAGACGCGGAGCAGCTTTAGAGCTGCACTTTGCGAGGATTCCGACTCGAGTCCCATTCCGGTAAGCACCAAAGCGCGCTTTTCCTGCGAATCACTGGTTGAAATCGTCTTAATCACTGCAGAAAGGTACTTCAAAGCCTGAATCAACACATCTCCACTCGACATTTCCCCTAACATCAGCGCCTTGTCGAGTCCAATAGGTGACTTAAAGGCTCTTAATATCTCCAGGGAGGTCATTACTACTTCGTCTGAGGAGTGGTTGAGGCCTTCGCAGCAGACTGCTAGACAGCGGGTTGCGAGGCTTTCGGGCACGTTTTTGGCCTTGTGGATGCCTTGTTTGATTAGGCGAATTGCGAAGATTTTGTCGCTGTAAATTATCTTTTTGCCAGTGGGAGCTTCTGGACGAGTGCCATTAGCAGCGCCAAGCTGCACCCCGAAGGTGAGGTCCTTCCTAAGCAACTTGGGGTCCACAGGCGGTGCTTTGAGTGTGCTCCGCTCCATCATATCCAGGCCCAATTCCGTGATTTGAAGGGGTGTGATGTTCACATTCTCACTGAGTCCCTTGGCAATAAACTGCAGCGGCTTGGTAGCAGTCAAAATCAAAGGTAGATCTTCATACTTGGCTAATTTCGCAAGACTGTAAAAAGCCTGTGGCTGGTCGTATTCCAATAGTGCTCTAGCTGCTATTTTCGCTGTTTCCGGGGCTAAATGGGGCAGCACAATTAGTACTTTGGTCATCAGTTTGGCGAGCATTTCCCGGTCGTCGGTCAGATGCAGCTCAATGCTGCGCATGAACTCGCCTTGCATGAGGCCGGTTTTCAGCACTTCGGAGACGCAGTCGATGGCGGAGTCGCGGGTGCCGGAGTCCCGGTGCTTGATGAACCTAGTGATGAGGATAGTCAGCCGCGACAACTCACTCCAATGCTCCTCCTTCGTCAACTTCGTTATATACCTAAACACCGCCAGCACAATATACTTGCGCACATTCGGACTCTGTCCTTCCTGTCTATTCACAATATGCGCCTTCAGCACAGGCAAAATAGTGTTCGTGAGACTGGTCTGGTGCTGTTTGCAGGCCTCGGGAGTAAGTGCTTCTAGGACGGTTGCAAGGGCTCTGGCAAGCAACTTGTCTTCTCGGGCGGTTTTTAAGCGCTGGGAGTAGATTTTGAGTAGGGTAAAGTAGCGTTTCCAAGGGATTTCCTGGGCTAATTTACCGAGGAAAAGGAGCAAAGCATGGGTGTAGGCTTGTTGGTTGTGCTTGCTTTCTGTGAAATTGAACACCAAATAGGTCACAAAAGGTATGAAAATGTGCGTTTTCAGCTCTTCCGACAGACTCATTTCGCACAGTTTCTTCAGACCTTTGACTCGGTGGGCGACTTGGAGGTGGCAGATGCTGTCGATCAGTTTGAAGTCTCCCCAGGAGATTTCCAGGCAGCTAGTAACTTCACAGTAGGCTTGGACTACTTGCAAAACCGTCCTAACCTCTTCATCCTCGCTACACCTTTTCAGCGCCAGGCCTATTACTCCCAATATATCCCCTTGCAGTTCCTTTACATGCACCAACTTCACGAGGATTTTCGCAGACTGGACCCGCTTGGCCAGTTCAGCCTTCACAATAAAGTGGTTGAGTGCGGCGATTAAGGTTTTCTGGTCAATGAGGGAAAGAGATGCACACAAGTCATGTGCCCGGTAGAGAGCTTCAAGCTGCACCGTAAAGTCATCAATTTCATACAATCCCGACCGTATTTTTGCATCTAAATCGCTCAAAATCGACCGAAGTGGCTCTTCCCCTGTCTCTGCCAATAGCCTTAACAGCCTTCTTTGCCTGGATATGTTCCTAATAAAGAAGTCTTTCGGGTAATCCGGCATCTGCGGGAGCCAAAGCGACAGCAAATCCACAACTTCCAGTTTCTTAACCGCCTGCGGAGTGATTAAATCCACCAACTCCTTGAGGTTGGCAGTGACAGGGAGCATTTGCGCTAATTCAATGGTTTGCGCATTCAGGCCAGATCCTTTGACTTTGGCTATGACAGCGGCGGTGATTAGGTCTGTTTCGGAGACTAGGAGAGGGGCGCAGGCCATGTCGCGGATGTAGTCACAGAGGAGTGCGAAGCCTTGGGTTCGGATGCTGTCCTGCAGCTGGTCTCTAGCGATCACTAGTAAGTAGCAGTGCAGGAAGTCTGGTCGCTCCTCTGCCACCCACCGAAACCTGCTCAGCACCAAGTGCAAGAAGGCCATCACCTTCGGCTTCCACTCCTTCTCCAGCGAAAGTATGGACTTTTCCAGGTGCTTCAGTATCAAACGCACCTCCGACCGAGCAATAGTATCCGGAAAGTGGGAAAGCAAAGCTGTCAGAGCAGCTAGTGCCAGACGAGTAACTTCCCTATACATGTCACTCTGCAGGCCTGAGAAGTCCAGCACGGATAGGAGAAACCGCACTGTTCCTTGCAGGTCAGTACCCAGGAAGTGAGGCAATTTCCCTGCGAAAGTGCTTACAGTCCGCAAAACCGGCGAAAGTCGCTTAATCGGACAACTCGCCAAAGTCATCATTTCCGCCTTACTTCTAACATCCAGCGGGAGCGTCAATGTCAGTTGCTCCAAATCCTCGATTTTCGCCAAAAACGCCAAAGCAGCGCTAGTGAACGGACACTTGCGATAGACTCTCCCAGCACTTAGGAAGATAGCGGGGACGGAAATAGGGCCGACGTACTCAATTGCAGCGGATTTGAAGCTTTCGTCCTTGGCCAGACTACGCAGGAGCGTGGCTTCTTCTGAGGTCTGCGGGTGGATTTTTAATAAGCATTCGACTGCTAATACGCGGATTTCCTCTAATTTCTTTAGTAGCAATTGCGTGCAAAATTGCGAAATCCAAGCGATTTTTTCACTTTCCAAACTCGCAAAATCCGGCAACTCCTTAACAATTTTGAGGAAAAAGACCAGTCTGCGGTTCAACTCCGGCCTTTTCTCCGTCTTCGCATTCGCAATTCGCACCACTTCGTCCAAGTCCTTCCCCAGCGGCATTGGACTGAACCCAATGACGAAGTAGTGCTGGACGTACAGCTGCACGAAGGTATGGAAAAGACCTATAAAGGCTGGACTGTGGGAGTGGGTGACTGAGGGGTGTTCGGAGAGGAAGCGGAGAAGGCACTCTTTGTAGGTCGCTACGGGGGTGAAGTCTGGCTCTTCTATCAGCTTTTCGTATATTGGGTAGTGCGGTTTCCGCTGGAAGTCGGGCGAGGTGAGTGCCTTTTCGATCTCTTTCCATAGGAAATCACAGTTGGACGGGGCGAAAGCGGCCAAGGTCTCACTGACGTACTTCCACAGGGTCGTAAACCGCTCCCAAAACACCCCCAACAGGACCACTACCACTGCCTCAGAGTGGCTTTCCGCCATTAGCTGCAGTTTCTTCATAGCCAGGAATTTGTCTCTTTCATTGCTCAAGTCTGCACTGCTGCCCACTAGCTCCCAGCACAGGGCTAGGGCCGGGGACAGGGACTTGATGAGTTCGCAGGCTGGTCTGCGCAGTAGAGGGTGGGCGAGGTAGGGAAGCACTGGCAGTGCAGAGGGGAGAGAGAGGCAGAGACGGGCAGCCGCAGGTATAGTGGCCGCACTAATAGTCTCCGGAGGGCTGTTATACGCAATTTCCGTGCTGATTTCCTCAGACAAGTTCCTCCACTTCGCAGGAATCGCTACTTTCTGAGACAGTTCATTGCTGGCGCGCAGTCCCAGCCACACGTCCTCAGGGGCTGAAATCCTCGACAGCCAGGGCTGAATGCTCACAGCAGCACACTCAAATATATGCTTTTTCCTCAGCCACAATAGCAGTCCAAGCGCTTTTCTGCCCTTTTCCAGGCTCAGAGTCAAGGCTTCTTGCACTGCTTCGTAGATTCGGTCTGAGCAGACGTGGAAATTGAGGCAAACGAAGGAATTGACCATGTCTTTGCTGAACAGCCACTTGTGGATCTGTATTTCTGTGTGCGGATCGTCGAAATCGCTCACAATTCCGAGGAAATCCAGCACTTCCGAGCCTGTTTTCCCCTCAAACAGGTCCTTTAGCAGGCTGATTTGCTTGGGCTGGGCCCGAATCCAGTGCTGCGCAGTCACCAAGGCCTGTTCCTTTTTTACGATTTCCGTCATTCTCGCATTGAATTCCTCTGGAAAGCGTGTGAAATTGCACAATCTCACCCACTCTCCCAATACATCGAAATTCTTCATCCCCACACAGTTCTCCCAGACCTCCTCCAACTGCCTACCATTGAATATCAGCCTCAGCATTACCTTGTCCCCCAGGTCCTTATTGGCGTTGGCTGCAGTAAGGAGGCGAGTGCAGTGCAGGCCGATGCAGGCGTAGTAGAAGACCTGGGAAAGGTCTGCGGACTGGCAGGCGACCACAGTTCTGAGGCAGTCGGGAGGGGACTTCTTGATGAGGTAGGAGAAGCACTGGGAGGAGAGGCGCTGGACGTGTTCATTTGGGTGGCTTAGGAAAGGCAGTAAAGTGGGTAGAAGGGAGTCTAGGGTGGGCAGGGATTTGATCAGGTACTTCAGACAAACTGAAACTCCGCTGAATAGGTCCTCCAACAGGTCTGTTTTGTCGAGGATTTCGGCTAGTTTCGGCAGTACTTTGTTGGCGAAGGTGGGAGCGAATTCGCCTCGAAGCTCTCTTGAGAGGACTTTGAAGACTCGGAAGCAGACCTTGGGCAGCACAGGCAGGGCTTCGAAGACTACACTGACTACGTGCTTGACGTTGTAGAGCATTAGGGGCAGACTGGCTGCGTACCTCCTCATCTTCTCCTTCAAGACCTGACAAGTCCGAGAGCAATCTCCAGCGTTTTGCAGCTCTTCAAGCAGCGATACCTCCTCTGTCTCTGGCATTTCCGCCACCACGCGAACATCTGCCTTCCGCAAAGTCTGTGCCCTGCTCTCAAACTTGTACGTCTTGACCATTACAAGCTCTGAGAGAAAGGGAGGAATGGGCGAGGCAGAGGATGGGGAAGGGCATAGATGGGACTGGAGGGTTGGACTGTATAGGGAAAATTAGTGGTGAGGGAGAGGAAGCGGGACTGATTTTGGAAGAGTTGAGCGAATTTGCGATTTGAAGGTGTATGAATGGCAAAAGAAAGACTGAAAACTTAGAAATAGACACAATTTCTTATATTAAGCTGAAATTCGGGTCAATTTGCACATGTTTTTGAGTCTGGGTGCATAGAAATCCACACCTTTCATAGCCATCCTTTTCCCCTAAAAACCCCAACTCCCTCCTTTTCCTATCAAATCGACAGTTACGCTAACTGGTTCTCCGGCTCAAAGTCAATTAGCAGCTCCTCGCCCAGCCTCGCCTCCCCCTCCAGCTCCAATTTCTTCTCAGTTGAAAAGTGCCCGGGCCAATATCTACTCGCAGTCACTTCCTGGGCCAGCAAGCCACACCTTTTGAAGGCAGTAGCTAGCAGTTCCGAGCAGAAGTAGCCTTCTTCAGACGTAGATTCCCGGTGCTTGCCCAGTAGTTTGGACGCGGAGAGCCGAAATCGCTTGCCGCGGACTTCTTGTATGAACTCTTCAAGTATCCTCAGCATTTCCTCGGATCTTTCATACTCAAGCGGCCTGTAGACCAGTTTCGAGTACAGCAAGTGCCACTTAAAGCGTAGGAAGTCACTCCACATTAAGACCTGTACGCCCTATGTAGTGCTTACATCCAGTGAAGTGGCTTCTAACATGGCGAGTTGGTTGGAGCTGTACTTCAGCAGTAAGGCCACGTGGTCGTATTTGCTTCTGGTGACTAGACGCTGTGCCTTGGCTGCTAGGTTTTTGCCTGAGAAGAGAAGGATGTCTCCGGTGGAGGCCATGGATTTGAACTGGGCGTTGGTGATGCGATCCCAGCGCCAGAACTTGGCAGTGCGGGATATACTCATTACATTTGTAAAACGGCCATCCGAAGCACTGATATGCTCGCTAATGCGCACTGCCCAGTCCTCCAGTCCTGCACCATCTTCAGACCGCAGGCGGAACTTCCGGTTGGAACAGAGAGGCTGCAGCACCAGTTCCATTTCCCCGTCCTGTCTAATGAGCTGCAAATTGAGGGAAATCAGGTCGAAGTTGAAGCTGCCAGCCGGCTTCGCGTCCGCCTCCTTGTGGTAGTAGCGGAGTTTCTTGTACTTAAGGACGAAGTAGCGGCGCTGCCACTTTTTGAAGGGATTGCTGGTGCGCTTCAGCAGCCAGCCGCTGCTTTCCGGCAGCCGAGGAGTGCTGTCCACTAGTAGCTGAATCACTGATGGGTAGGAGGTGTCTTTGGGACTGGAAGACTCGCTCATTGCATCTATGCTTTCGGACTGCGGTTCCATTGCTATGCCCAGTTCGAGTCAAAAATGCAGTGGTCCTAAGGAACTAAGTAGCATTAGTGCTCTGCTGGATGCGCAGCTGCATTTCTGCGAAATTTGGCAAAGCGCTCACTAACTCGTCAAGGCTTGGACGCAGTTGAGGCCTTTCCCAGCTTCTGTGCAGCAAGTCCACCGCCTTGGGAAAGTCCTTCTCCAGTTCCTCTGCTATCAGTGGCCTCCTGTGCTGCTTCACCACTGCATAAAAGAACTGCTGCCAAGTCTCTGCCTCCCGCACATACTGGAACGGCCGCTTCTTGTTGAACACCACAGCATAAATGAGCATTGCAAAGCTGTAAATGTCACTTCTCCAGTCTATGCGATTCACGTATTTCTGCCTTTTCCGCTTCCCCGCCTGCGACTTGTCCCTTTTCCACCATATGTAGCTGATCACGGCAGGGTCCAGGAAGTCCCACTCCACAGGGTCTTCCAGCCTTTTCACATAGTTGACAACCAGCGGGTACACACTGATGTTGAAGCCTGTGATGTAGGGAGTGCAGGTGGTAGGGCCGAGGCGGATTCTGCAGGGAGTCAGAAGGAGGTGACAGATGTGACCAGTGTGGGCGGATTTCAGGTTGTTTCCCAGAGTGGTAAGTGTGGTTACTAGGTCGAAGTTCGAGGAAATGTCCAGAGGAGCAGGTAGCGTAGGGGAGGAAAGAAGCGTGGAAAGACGCAAGGAATTGCTGGCCTTTTCGCATACAACTTGCAGGGAAATCTGAGGCTCTTGCAGCGCCAAAGCCGCTTTCCTGCGCAGGATATCCCAATAGAGGCGTTCCATAGCTATTGGGAAGGGCAGAGCCGGACTAGTCTCAGTATCGCTTTGAAATAGCGAAATAGCGCCTGGAGGCGTGAAATTGACAATGGAAACCGGCATTTCCAGCAAAGATGTGAAATCTTGATAGGACAACTTGCGACTAGAGAGCCATTTGAGTCTTTTTAAGGCCGCAAGGGTGAATATAGCTGCGTTTCCCATCTCTCCAGGGCGGATTACCAGTTTCCCCTGCTTCCAAGTGGGCAGTAGCACCACTGCGCCGCTCCATTTGTGGATGTACCAAGCGGAGGACACGGACTCTAGGCCTAACCCGGCCTCTTTGCACTTTTGGATGGCTTCGATGAGGCCCACTGCATACCTTTTCAGCTCGGATACAGACCTTGTCGCCAGCGAATTCACTCGAACTATATCACTCGTATCGGTAAAAATGACGTTAGTGAGAAAGTCGAAGTGAACAAGTGGGAATTGGACTGGGTTCGGACGATTGGCAAAAGCCTCCACAGCAATTTCAAACGCCTCCCTGGCTTTCCCGTATTTCAGCACACTTCCCAGTGCAAGCTCCATGTAGGGCGAACTCCGTCTGGGCACAGGCTGAAAGTCCCTTCCCAAAGGCACTCCCAGGGCCCTGAGCAGGTCTATAGCCCGCTCCATTCCCCCTATTTCCCCGTCCAAATTGCCCTCTAAAGTCCCTTTTGTGGCTTCGTCGAACTTGGGACATTTCACGATTAGTCTTTCGGATAGTAGGAAATAGCCTTGGAATAGTTGTAAAATGGCTTGCAGGATGGAAAGGGCTATGTCGGCTTTATCGGAGACAGGGGGGAATTGGGTGATTGTGAGCTTTTCGGTCTCGAGGGAGAGCGAAGGGACGAGAATTGGGGCGTTTGCTGGGACTTTGCACACGCTTTGCGCCCGAAATGACAGAAATTGAGCCTCTGAATGCGCTTTTAGGCAGAAAGATAGAGCGAAATAGCGCTCACCCGACCACACAAACGGCACCAGTCCCTTCAATTTGACCCTTTCCCCGCTCATATCGAACTGAAACTCCCTTAGGTGCAGCATCGCAGCTACCTTTCTGACCGTTTCCCCCATTTCCACCACTTCCTCAGGCAATATTTGTGTTTCCGCAGGCTCTGTAGCTAATAGTTTCTGCTCTTGACACATATACCACTGTATCATCCTTCCCACCAGTCTCCCCACTCCTTCTTCCTCCCCTGCACTGTACTCCCCATGCACTTCCAGCACTCCCGTCTTGCTAATAGTCATGTAAACTCCCTGGGAAGTGCTGTTTACAGCCATGCAGCGCTGGAGGATAAGTTCAGTCTTGCGGCCTGCGTAGGTGTTGGTGACTAGGGTGAGGTGCAGGCCGAGGGGGGAGGACTGGGTGGAGAGGGAGAAGGACTGCTGGTCGGAGAGGAGTTGGTAGGCGGAGTTGGAGAAGAAGACTGTGTGGTGGGGAAAGTACCTGCGGAGTGGCTTTAGTAGACTTTCCGCCATTTCACTAACTATCCTCCCAAGCCTAGTCTCCCTCATCAACTGGCACTAGCTTTTACTAACAAAGCGACGCATCGGGTAGTACTGTCCCGGCCCCGGCGTGCTAGAGGCAGGGATGTAGCTGAGTCGCTGGCCTCCTTTGGGAATCACAGCACTAGGACTCTTCCTACGTACACTCAGCGACTCGTAGAAGTAGTCTGACGGCCCTGGGGACTTTTCCTTCGCTTCAGACTCTGTGCCTGCCCTGCGGAAAGTGCCTGGACTGGGGATGTGGGCGAAGTCTGACTACTTGCGAATCACCAGGGAGTGCATTTCCTCGTAGGAACGCGCTTGGAGGGACTGCATGGACAGGGCGCTGGCTCTGAGGTGGGTTTGAGAGAGAACGGGGGAGGACAGGCGGCCTGAGTGGCTGGTGTTGGGACTTCGAGTCTTGGGCGAGCTGCCTTTCGGACTCATTTGCTGCGGATAGGTCCGCACTTCTCTCTTACTCACCTTACTACTCGTCATTTTCGGTCCGAAGTACTGCTTCGCTGGCTCCTGCGCCCACACTTCGTCCACTGCCTAGTCTTCACCTAAACTCAGCAGAATCAGCTTGAAGCTGTCCTTCATCCTTTGGCCGGCCTCAGCACTGGCAGCGCTTTCAGCGTGGTAAATGGCCCTTAGCACTGTGTGGAGTTGGTCGAAGTGGCGGTTTTCGCTGAGTTTCAGCAGGACTGCACTCACTTCTTTGGAAGTGGCTTTGTCCTCTGGAAGTTGGTCCATTAGTCTAACGGCGCTAATGGGAAAGAGGGTGTGAGAGGAAGGGAGATGGAGTAGTGAGTGGAAGGAGAGATATATGGAAAAGCTGACAGAATGGATACAATAGGGAAATGTCTACTGGTATATGTAAGGCTTTGCTGGCAGCAAGTGCACATAAAACATATAAACCTCAACAGTTTCACTACAAAACGCCCACCAAAGGCTCCCTTATCCTCTGCACTGAAAGCAAGCCTACAGTACAGGACTTCGTCTACATAAATGGACTTCTCCCTCTTAGCGAAGTCCGTGCTGATCTACTCCGCACCTCTAGTCCGCGTGTACAAAGGCACTTACGAGTCCAGTCCTGTGGTGATAAAGGAGCTTTTCCTGCCTTCCCAGCAAGCCATCGAAGCCGCAGCGGAGGAATTCCGCATTCAGCAGGGACTCAGCCACCCCAATATATGCAAGGCGTATGGCTGCTATGCAGGGACCGACGGCCACTCTCTAACCTTCGTCCTAGAAGCGCTGGAAATCGACCTAGCCCGGGAAATCGCCAACAGACGCAATAACGCCTACCCTTGGCAGGAAGCAGAACTATGGACCTACTTTGTACAACTGGTCACAGTGTTTGCCTATGCACAGGAGGCGGGGGTGTGCCACCGAGACATTAAGCCGCAGAACATATTCGTGACTTTGGACAAGCAGCTGAAAGTGGGCGACTTCGGCACGGCCAAGGTGCTGGAAGCGGCGATGACTACGACAGTGGTAGGGACGCCTGCGTATGCGAGTCCTGAACTGCAGTTTTCCTTTAAGAGTGGACAGAAGGTCTGTTACGACCCGTATCGGTCGGATGTGTATTCACTGGGGCTAACGTTTCTGTGTATGGTTCAGTTGACTGAGAAGCCATTGGGGAAAAGTGGAGAGAGGGTGGAAGGGGTGGTAGCGGGGTTGGCTGTGAGTGAGGGAATGAAAGGACTGCTTGGATACATGCTGCAAGGGGAGATGCGGCCGGATTTCCTGGAACTGCGGCAATATCTGTATTCTCTATACAACTACTCCGCAGATGCGCAGCTCACACCCCAACTTTCTTCGGATGCAATTCAGGCCTTAGAGCACAGACTGAACAGTGACCAACACTGGGAAAACGCTCTTATTGAGCTATTATCACTTCCGGTACTTACAACTTGGAGCGGAGAATGTCTTTTCCCATGCTTTGGTTGTAGTCAAATGTACTCATTGAGGTGGCTGGAGGTGACGAGTGAAAGCCAGGTGTGTTTCTGCTCTTCGGTCTGCTATGAGAATTACTATCAACGGCTAGCTGAGGAAAACGCTCCTAGAACTGTGGATAATGTACCATTAGAGGAAATTGGGAGAGAGACTGAGGACCAAAAGCTGCTACTTCCTATAGAGGAAGTGAAGGAAAGTGGAATTAACCCGCTCCCTAACCCTGTCTCTGCACTGTCCAGTCCACTACCAGCAACCCAACCCAAATCTGTCAAAAAGACCAATCGACCTCCAATTAGTATTCAAGACAAAACTCCCCCCAAAAGCCAACTTCCTCAGAAGTCCCATCCCAGCTCTACACCTGCTCAGAAGCCAGTTTCCAACCCCCCAGTCAAACCTCAGTCCCGCAAGCCTCCACCCAAATCTACCTTCTCTCCAACTGCCGCTCCAGGCCCTGTCTTCCAAGTCACCGGCAAGAGCTGCGCCCATCCCCTCAAGTCCCCCTTCTAGGTAAATGGACGCTCTTAGGAGTCACCGCGACCGAAGTCTGCTGCACACCCGCACCGAAGCCAGCGCCTCCAGCTCCGACAGCTACAGCATTCCCAGTCCCCAACTCGTGGAAAGGTCCGGCGTTTCCACTCCTGAAGCCTTCTTCTACACTGCGGATGAGGAGAACTCGCCAAGGCTGGAATTGAATGAGAAGGTGAAAAACTGGACTAGAGGACTGGACTCCACCTCATTAAAGCGCTATTTGGAGCCATTGCAGCAGAGGAAATTGACCACAGCGGAAATGAAGCATAGAGAGACAGCGGTCAGGACTGCGAATTTGATAAGACAGAAGCAGCGGGCGTTCACCCCTTTGTTGACGCTGGAAAAACCATCTCTTGTCGGCACCCGGCAGTACCGGATGGAGCAGGAAACTGGCAGGTTGGAGGCGAAACCTCATCAACTGCTTATCCGCCCTGCAGGAATTCGGCTGATTCGGCCGTCAGATGCAGTTCGGAACAGTGTGAAAAGGACGGAAGGAGGGACGGGGCAGGGACTCAGCAGACCTGGGCAGATGAAGCCTGTGCAGAAGGCTCAAATTAAACAGGCAAGTTTCAAAGGCACAAGTTTGAAGCCGCTCAGGTCCTTGACCCCGCAGATAACTCGGCAGGCGCCCAGCAAAGCTTTGCCCAAGTAGGTAAAAATGTAATCTGGGGCCTGGCTTCCTCGAAGTCTCCAAATCAACAGTGGGGCAAATCAGGACTGGGAGAGGGGAATACAGGGGAATTTAGAGGATTTGAAAGGGGTTTGCTGTAGGTAGCTAAGGATCTGGTAGTTTAGCTTAGTATCAGCCACTCTGGTGTCGAAAATGTCAGGTGAGGAATGCTCTCCGTCCAAAAGGACAATATAGCAGTTACTGCAGCAGTTCTATGGAGTTCCACAGCGGCTTTTACCAGACCAGCAGTCTTTTTCAGGGACAAAGTCCCAATCTACCCCTCACAATTCCAAATTTTAGGCCAAAACGATTCCCAGCCACAGCTTTCCCCTTCACTTTCCCCTTCACTTTCCCCTAGTCAACCCCCTTCCAAGCCCTGTTCTCCGCCTTTTTCTGCAAAATTAGCCTAATATTGGCCTTTCCCCTACCATCTCTCCACAGCATTCTTTCCCATACTATGCCATAATAATTTATGCAGCCAACCCTTCCCCTGGCTCCCCAACTCCGCGAAGCCACTCCTCGCATCACCCTCAACTTAGAACCAGTCGACCCTCAACTGGGCCACTACTACCGCTACACCCCCCGCAGCCAAATCGCCACTATGGGCAAACGTATGCTGGAGCAGTCGCTTCTGTCCGAACTCGCTCCAAAGGACAAGGAACACCAGAGGAAGAAAATCCTCAGACAGTTCTTTTCAGACATGGGGAAGTCGAGTGAACACAGGCAGAAGATAGGGAAGTTGGAGAGGGAAACACTGTTTTGGAAGTGGGTGAAGAGTCTCAACCCCGATAATGTCAATAGTGAAGAGAGGTATAAAAGCATGTCGTATGAGTTTCTGGACAGACTCATTGGCAAGGGGGAGTTTTGTGAGGCGTTTTTGCCGTGGTTGGGGACTTATGCAGAGACTTTGACTGCGGAGGAGGGCAAGACGAAGGCTTTTATAGCCTTTATACAGAAAAGCGCGGAGGTGAAGAGGGAAGTGGAGACGATTGTGAGGGACTTCCTGCAGGACTGGAGTCCTTCGGGGCTGGACGAGCCCAAGCTATTGGCGCTCAGGCCTTCTCTCTCCCAGCCAACCGACCCCGGCTTCTACCTCGAAGGGAAGTGCTTCAACGAGCGCTGTCCCAACTTCCGCCGCAAGTCCTTCTTCCACTTCGGCACCAACACAGTCATCAGCTACCCAGCCACCCTGCGGTCCTGCCTCTGCGAAGGCTGCACGCAGACCGTCAGTTTGTTCGCTAACGTGGGGCTTATGAGTGTGCTGTACTCGTATGAAGGACTCACGACTAGTGGCGAAACCGTCACAGGCAGAAATATCGCTATGTAAGTGATATGTAGCGGGTATAGGAATTGCGATGAAGTGCAATTTTACCAGTGGGCGAGTTTGACCTTTGCAGTAGTGAATGCGAATGAAGAGACTACGACAAGTCTGCAAAAGCTGCTTATTAAGGTCTACCGTGAGGCCAAGCCCTGCCGCAAGCGACCCAGAGTGCAGCCCGCCCCGGCCTCTCCCTCAGTCGAACAGTCCAAAGAAGGGGAAGAGGTCAGGGAAATGCTGGAAGCGAAGAGGCTGGAAATGAAGCAGATAGCGGAGGAAAACACCAGGCTGACGGAGGATATAGCGGGGCTGAAGAGGGAGTTGGAGCAGGTGAGGGCTAGACAGCTCTATTTGCTCAAAATGAACTTGGCCACAGGATTAGTAGAATTTTAAGGATTATTCTTTGGCGAAAGACTCAGGGTTTGAGAAAGGAAAGGAGTAGGTTAGGGAAGGGGGCTTGTGAGTAGTAGGAAGGCATTTGGTCGGCTGTTAGATTGACAAGGTTTCCTGCTGACAGAAATACACGAACTGAAACCGGGCTTTCACTCCCACTCACCCAGCACATAAAAGCCTTCAATCTCCCCTTTCCCTGTCTCTCCCACCAACCGCCTTTTCCACCTCCCCTTCTCTTAGCCCTCCCAGTTCTTCCCAGTTGTAAACTATGAGTATCTTTCTATCCAAAAAGGTCCGTCTCGCTCGTGAAAAGCAAGAAGCGGCCCAAGCCCTCCGCCGCCAAACTCAAGAAGCCCGCGCCCAGCGCCAGGCCGAGGACCAGCAGCTCCAATCTGAACGTCTTGCAGCGATGCAACGGTACTGTGCACGTAGGTTGCAGGCTATAGAGTTGGAGTTTCTGCAGGAATTAGAGAAGAAAAGAGTGAGGGACGAGAGCAAGCGGGAAGGCCGGGGCAGGGGCAGGTGGCCGCAGTCCCGCAGAAGCGTGGAAACCAGCGCAAGTCTGAAGGAAAGCAGACTCACCTTCGAGAGCGGCGACACAGTGGAGTCCACCAAGGCTATCGGCCTCTCAGTCCTCGAAGACAGCCAAACCACAGTCCCTGTTGACTTCCTGCAATTAAGTTCCTATGGACAGAGGAGCAGGGAAAGCCACACTCCCTCGCCTCAATCCAAGAATCTGGACTTGACCCAAGTCGCGCCTATATCGGAAATTGCCTCGGAAGACGCTGAAAACTGCGAAGAGCTCTCTGCCCAGCCTCGGCCGGAAGACTTGCAGTCCAGATATACTCCCGAGCCTCGGATTAGACTAGGCAGATATACCAATCGCAGACCTACAGAGCGCCTGCCACCGCCTGCCATTCCCTACACTAATCGCTCAGGGGACGTAATGGCTATACACATTGTGGGCGAGGGCCAAAGGAAGGCGAGTTTAGACCTGAGAAGACGACGAAGCGAAACTCCGAGACCGAGAAATAGAGAGGAAATGACCAAAAGGACTGGAAATGCGCCTATTGGTAGCTCTCGAACGACCTCAAAAAGCCGCCTCGACGACCAATCACAAGCGAAAAAAAACTCCAATTCGCCTAGTCGAGACCATACGCCCTCCCCTCGGGCTCAATTCCATATCTTCCGCGATATATCTTTGGACGAAGCGCACAAAATAGACGCTGAAAGGCGGGTCATTCAGAGCCGCATGCGCAAATATGCAGTGCGCACGAAGCTCGAATTCATGCCTGTGCCTTCGGAAAGGAAGCGGATTGAACTGCTGCTGATCAGGGAAAAGCGGCAGGAAAGGCTGCCTTCTAGGAAGTTCCGGAGAGTGGGACTGCAGGCTTTAGCTAAGATTGTTGTGTAAATGGCAGAAACTGTTCCTTTTGAGTGGCTTGTTAAGGCGGCAATTTCCCGAAAAAGCTGCTACAATAGTCGAAAGTGAGTCCAAACACTATGGAAAATGACTAAATTTCCCTGCAAATTTACCAAGAACGGACTCCATCTCTTACACAAAGACCCCCTTTTGCCTGTAAATCTGCTTGACAATCTGAAACATCCTGCCCGGCCTCCGCTTGGCCTCCTTCGCCACTTCCACATTCAAAGCGCCAATCCCAGTGGCTGTGAGTTGCCTCCGCTCATACATCTGAAACCAGTACATATACGTACCTATATAGAAGAACTGGACCTGAGTGGGACTTACAGTGTCGAAGACGTTGCGCCACTTGTTGATGAAGGGGTTGAGGCTTTGCTCGCGCAGGGAGTCGAGGACCATTTTGGAGATGCTGAGGGACTGGAAAGCGAAGGGGAAGGCATTGGGGGGCTGCTGAGCCCGCGCGAGGACCATTTTCGCCTCTTCGTTGAACACACTCGAGAAATACAGCAGTTGCAGCAGTCCAAACATCCCCATCCCTCTCAAATCCACACCCGGGTCATTGCCTTGAAACCCGATTTCCCCCCAATGCGAGCCCAGTCTCAAGCAATCCTCTCTCCTGCCTGTCAACAACTTCCACACACTCATCAAAACTCCCCTGTGCAACTCACTTCCATCCAACTCCACCTGCACCAGACCTAGGACTCGGCCACACTTCTCCCGCAGTTCCCCGATTTCGATGTCTTCTGAGCCGCCTCCGAAGCAACGCTTGAGCCAGAAAACTCGCTGAGGCCTGAAAACAGCCTCTTTCTCAGCTATATCGGCCAGTTCTAACTGTTCGAATTGGGGCCATACGTCAGTGTAGGTCACTACTCGGGTGTGCTCCGATTCGGCCTCATTTTCGAGAAAATTGGCGTTTCCGAGCCATTCTTCACTCTTTCCGGGGGGTAAAATGTCCTGGAAGTCCGCAAAGGTAGCGGAAGAGGGCTTGGAAGCCTTCAAAGGAGTGGAGGCAGGGAAATCTGGGGACATTACAGAGTCGCTAAATTGCGGTTGAGCCGCACTTTCCACCACTTTCGCCTCTGTAAGCCTTCTGCGAGCCGCCAAACTCACCCTTTTCCCTCTATGACTCTCCTGCTCCTGCAGCACAGTGGGGAAAACAGGGTCCTCCGACGAAAACTGCCTCTCCCCGCCCGGCTTTATAGCGACTTCCGCCCGCAAATTGAGCGAAAATTCATCTTCTCTGTCCTTCTCACAGTCTTCCTGCCTTTCCGGGTGGGCGGAGTAGACCTGCCACTCCCTGGCTTCGCCCACTACCTCTTCCTCGAAGTCTTGGAAGTTCTCACTTTGGTAGGCTTTTTTCACTGCTTTTCGGCTGAAGAAGCCGGGACTGGAGGGGTCGAGTTCAGGCATGGAGAACTGCAGGGGGCGGAGAGGGGGTTTGCTTTTAGAGTCGGATTTTATGGGTTCTGGGGCGGTTGGCGGCATTTGGATAGTTATTTCAGGCCATAAAGGCTGTTCTCGGTCGAGATTTCCCACTGATTGGCCTGAATTAGCCTCAAATCCCTCCAATTCGAAAGTGCCCAGGTCGATTTGCGGCTCTTTCCCTCTGCAATCCAGGGGAGATTCGTAGGTAATGACTTCGAATGAGCGTTCTTCCGGCCAAGGCGGGGCTGTCTGCAGGGCAGTCTGCCTGTTTCCCTGCGAGCCAGAGGAGTGGGAGCTGGTGTACACAGGCGGCACTTCCTCGAAGGTGATGACTTCCTTGGAAGGCGTGGCTTCTGCCTGTTTGTCCTTGTCAATGCTGTCGGTGCTCGGGGAAAAGGGGTCTTTTTTGAAGGAAAGAGCGTCTAAGTCTTCCATCCAAGGGTTGGAATTGCCAGGCTCAGGGGTGGAAATGCTTTGGCGGGAATGTGGGCTGAAGTCTGCTTCGGGGCTGGCTCCAAAGTGCAGCTTGTGGGTAGGAACCACGTCACTAATGCATTTGTGCAGAGCCAAAGAGGGCAAAAGGTCCACATCAGGGTCCATTTTCCACTTCGTATAATGAAACCCTCGCAGACCTTTTGCCCAGAGATACAGCACTTTAACAGCCCAATCACACTCTCAGCCTAGGCTAGCCAGACATCCATAAGTACTGTATCATTCAATATTACCTCAGTAGGTGCAGCGTATACAGGCTAAAAGCCCTAATTGTCAAATCCTGTCCTACCACTGCTTCCTTTGGTAAAGTCGCTGTCTCCCAATCCACTTCCTAACTGTAAGTCTTTAATGGGGTGTGGGAAGTCCTCTGCGGCAGTTGCAACTTCGCCCTCTCCCATCAAAGTCTCCTCCAGCACAGGCACTGCTGCAGCTTCCGACCGACTCACCATCCGTCCTTCCACTTTCATCAAAAGCAGAGTCGCAGACATCGCCACTGACTATGAGTTCTGCGAACTGCTGGGATCTGGGGCTTTTGCGCAGGTCAAACGGGCAGTGCACAAGGCCTCGGGGAACATCCGTGCTATCAAGATCCTGCACAAAATGGGACTGCAGAGCCAAATGGTGGATGAGCGGGCTCAACTGCGAGAGTTCAGTTTCCTGAGTCAATTAGACCACCCCAATATACTGCGAGTCTATGGACTGTATGAGGACAAACTGCACTTTTACGTGGTTATGGAGTACTGTCAGGGTGGGGAACTATTCACGTTGCTGTCACAAAGGAAGTCCTTTAGTGAAGCAGACGTTGCGAAGTTGCTCTTTCAAATGCTGTCCGCCACTGCCTACTGTCACGAAAAGAAAGTAATCCACAGAGACCTCAAGCCGGAAAACATCCTTTTGGAAGGTACTCGGGACGACCTGCAGATAAAAATTGCAGACTTCGGCAGTTCCGCCTTCCTAGACATCCACGGCCGACTCAACGGCGTCTTCGGATCTCCCTACTACCTGGCGCCTGAAGTCCTGAGTCAGTGCTACAACGAGAAATGCGACATATGGAGCATTGGCATCATCATGTACATCCTTTTGACAGGCAAGCCGCCCTATGTCGGCAGAAGTGAGCAGGAAATCATGCAAAGAGTAGTGCGGGGCGAGTTGACTCTCAGCAAATTAGCCACTTTGAGCACTTCCGCACAGGATTTGGTCAATAAAATGCTGATTCGCAATGTAAAGGAACGACTATCAGCCGCGCAGACCTTAGCTCACCCTTGGATTCAGCAATTCCGCAGTGCTACGGTTGCTAATAGTGCTGTTTTGTCCTCGGCTCTGGCGCAAATGAGGACTTTTCACCATATGTCCAAGCTGAAAGAAGCCATTTATACGTATATAGCGACGCAGTTGATGTCGGAGGCGGATACGAAGGAACTGAGAGAGGCTTTTCAGGCTTTGGATAAGAATGGAGACGGCCGGCTAAGCAAGGAAGAGCTGCTGTCTCTCTACAAAACAACGCTAGGGGACGTGGACGCGCAGACCGAAGCCAACAAGCTGCTAGCCAACGTGGACACAGACCGGAGCGGGTTCATTGACTACTCCGAGTTTCTGAAGGCCAGTTTAGACCGGTCCAAACACCTTTGCAAGCAGAACCTGGAAGTCACGTTTAAGGCCTTCGATGTGGACGGAAGCGGGCAAATCAGTGCAGTGGAGCTCAAGGCAATGCTGGCTGGTGAGGAAGGCTGCGAAGAAGGCGTGTGGAGCGCTCTGATTCAGGAGGCTGACCAGAACGGAGACGGGCAGCTGGACATCAAGGAATTCAAAGAACTGATCCTGCGGAGGCTGTAACTAGCTATTCCTCACCAGTCCTATGAGACTGATTCTATCCGATATCCGCCCCTCCGCGAGCATGCGCCGCACCTCTCCAATAAACCCTGTGAACAGGTCTCCTTGGCAGTTCAGCTGGATAGGAGTGGCTCTCATTCCGTCACAGATGATGAAGCCGGGCAGTACGGCTATAAAGTGGTACTCAGTGTCGTCTTGCTGCTCGGACTGGCCGAGGCAGGAGAACTCTTGGTGGGCGTCGCGGATGTTTTGGTAGTTGTAGAGGAATTGGCCGGACTCTTCAGACGTTTTCCCCCGCAGTTGCTGAAACAGACTATCCAGCGTGCTCCCCGGCTCAATATCAGCCCCCAAGTTCCCCAGCGCATGCAGACACGCAATAAGTCCACACGCATTTCCCAGTCCCTGCACCTGCTTGATAAAGACAGGCACAGTCGCTGCAGTGCCCGGAAAGGCCTCATTCACATTGCTGTAAGTCAGCAGTATGGCTTGGGGGTGCAGGAAGTCCTCGTCCATGTCGAAGATCTCTTGGAACTCCCAGTTCTCGCGGAGACCGAGACGCTTCATGTAGTCTGTCAAGATCCCGGGGTCGGACTCTAGGGCTGGCCACTCCATTCGATTAATTTACTAGCACTTGGGGAAGATGGGGCTGGCTGATACTGCTGGATTTGTAGACTTGGGAGTAAGGTCATGGGAACGGAGTAAAACTATAGCAAATTCGCATTTCTTTATTTGCAGGCTATCCTTTCTATCGATCTAGTATAGTGGGAAGTGCCTTGGGCCGCTCATTCTTAGGCTGCACATCCATCATCTGCTGAATCGACTTCTGAAAGTTGTACGCCTTCAGGATGAAACTGACCACAATATAGGCCGCCACTACCACCGACAGCGAAATCGCAGTAAGCGAATTCATCTGAGAAAACTCGTAAGTGTCTTTCAAGTAATCAGCCAAGCTGCTGAAATGGACTATTGCAGTAATCAGCAACAACACGAGGTAGAATGGACCCAGCACTAACAGCATTCGAAAGAACCTGCGAGCGTCTTGCAAGGCTTGAGTGCTCACACTGTAGAAACCGAGAGAGGCACTGAGCATACCAAAGAGGGAAACCAGCACTTCCGCAGTCCATCTCATCATATCACTGGAGGTAAAATCCATGAAGTCAATGGCGAAGCTGAGGATCGCGAATACGCATGAAACCAGGAAGTAGAGAAATAGGAACAGGGAGATCAGCCAAATGCCGTCGGAGGACCGCTTGACGTGCTTCTTGACTACGTCTGTGATGGCTGTGGTGTCGGTGGCTGACTTCCGCATGTAGCTGGTGGAGCTGCTGAACTGCGGCCTGCCGTCCATATTTATGAGGTTAGAAGTCTGGGATTTCGTTGAGAATTCGTCTTCGCTCGATAGGAGTTTTGGCTCTGTAGGCACGGAATAGTTCATACGCGCAGTAGCCGCCTGGCACCAGAACCAAACACCCAATCACCCAAAACGGCACTCCCTCAGCCGGCACTCTCGCCTTCGCCTCCTTCACAAAGCCAATAACAAGCAAGGCAATGCCCAAAGTGAGCAAGCAGCAGGCAGTGCACATCCGGCCCAACGGCATCCCCGCCTCTGTGTCTTCAGTCTCCGCAAGCTCATCCGCCTGCACATCGAAGGAAGAGTTCTGGGAGCGATGGCGGCCTTTGGGAGGCTGCGGGTCCGCGGCTTTGGCTTCTTCTTCCTTGCTGGCGCTTTCGTCCAGTTTGTGATGGGGGACACTCATATAATTGCATGGAGCTGAGACAGGCCATAGTGTCGGTGTGCAACGCATTTGCTTACTTTGGACTGAGGCTGAATGCGGAGACACTGCGGCTGGCTTCGCTCGACAGTGAGGACCCAGGAGTGTCCTTGAACCTGTGGACTGCCCTGTACCGTCTCATTGTCCTGCAGTTGAATGGGTTTCAGGTAAGACTGGGCGATACTCCCGACCCTCCCTCTGATATCCTTCAAACCCTTGTTACTTACGTACTCAGCAAGTGGGACTGCCCTACAGGTCTCCAGTCTAGTCAAAACCTCCTGCTGACACTCGGCTTTGCACTAGGGAAAACGGACTTGTTCAAGCACTACGACGTGCAAACTCGCAGATCTCACCACTTGCTCTTCACTTCGGAACTGCTCAATGACGGCTTGCAGCAGTTCATCGAGCGGAATGACCGTCCGGAGTTCCGCAGTCCCAGTTACATGAGTATTCTTTCCCTGTATAACACGATTCAGAAGCATATTCACTACGGTATGGAGCGAGCGAAGTACTGCTTTAAGCTGATTCAAATGGTACGACAGCACTGTGGGGAGGATATAGAGCCGGAGGACCTGTTGGTGACGCAGACAGAGGAGCAGGTGCAGGCCTATGAAACCACGCAAGAAGCCTATTTACGCAGCCTGGAAAAGCACCAAATGGAACTCGAAGGCAGGAAAATCTTCTGGGATTGGCTGGTAATTCGCACATAGTCCAGTCTGGTCCCAGACCCTGTCGAAGACAACTCCCCGCCTTCCCTACAGCCCACCAGCTCAATAGACCTGTCCGACGTCATAAAAAAGTATTCAGTATTCAGAACTCCACTCCTGCTGGCAGAAGTCGAAACACATTGGAAGAAATTAGCTCCTTTGGTGGCTAAAGCAAAGGGGAAATGGAAGGAAGTCCGGAGTGTCCTGTCGCAAACCACCGACCCGCAGACCTTTCGTCAGTACGAAAAGCAGCTGGAAGACGTCCAAATCCGCCTTTCGCAGCAATTCCTGACGCTTCGGGCGTTTACAGAGCAAATCATCGAGTCAGGGGAAATTCCGCCTCTGTTCCCTGTGGAAGTGCCGTCTCTTTCTGACCGTTCTGAAGGGGAAGAGGAGATACTGAGTCAACTGCCGCAGTTGGAGCAGGACTTGGCTCGCATGAAGCAGAGGGCGGAGGAGGAAATTCGGACTCGGCTGCTGGCTCTCCCCGGACTTAAGCTTTACAACCTTTAGTATGGATCTGCTATAGAGGGAAATATGACCCAATTATTAGCTAGACCGAAGCTCCACCGACTTTGCAGTAACGAGGTACGGGAAACAGGACAACTTGACAATCCGGCTCACCAAGGGATTGCATAGATATATGATAGCAACCACAAATCCATGTACGCACCCCAGACCATAGTGCAGTAAGGCTAGTGTGAAACTTGGACTTGAGGGGTTAGCAAGGAGGTAAAGACGGTCTAAAGAGCCCATTAGCCAGCAGGCGAGCAGGGAGAGGGGAATTCGCTTTAGTTTGTGGAGGAAACGCAGTCTTTCCTGCCTTTCGTCTCCTTCGATGTTCCCAGCATTCACAAGTCCTCGAGAAATCTTGTATACTGTGAAAGAGTAGAAAATACTCACAGCGAAAGCGACCCAAAGCGGCCCAAAAAAGACCAATAATTCCCATAAGAACTCAGCGGAAGCCTGAGACCCGCGGGCTATCCAGCACCACCCCAAAGTCTCCCCATACGACCCTGTACTCAGCGGAATAGCCGCCACAATTGCAGGAAGTCCGAAGCAGCCCAACAAGTACTTCTTCTCATAGTCTTCCAAGTTGGCGGTCGGACTGGTGAGACATCTGTTGAGGGTGTAGGAGATTGCAATGATCCACAAGACGACCACTAGCCCCCAGTAGGAAATCATAACGCTTTGAAATCGGCACAGACTGTCATCGTCTCTGAGCGGCCCTAGCAAATAACTGCCCGCCCAAAAGAACTCTCCGATCGCTAGGTAGAAAATTAGTCGATGTGCGAATTGCCGCAGTTCTTCAAAGGCCAGGAAGAACACCACAATGAACAGAGCTCCCAGCAGACTAAAAGTGCAGCTCGCAATTGTGATGTCCATCACGATCGTTTCTTCTCTATCCGTCAGCATCGCTGTTATTATACTACTATGGGATGCGTAGGAAGCAAGAACAAGAAGGAAAGGCAAGTTCTCGCTACTCCGACTCACAAGCCACTGCCTGTTGATTACGCAGCCCGGCACGTCCCTAAGACCCTGGTTGACATTTATCGCCTGGGAAATCCTTTGGGGAAAGGCGCTTTCGCGGAGGTGAAAAAGTGCGAACATAAAGCGACTCGACAGGACCGAGCAGTCAAAATATACCGCAAAGACCCTTCCAATCCCTCTCTCCGCGAAAACCTCATGCGCGAATTCAACATCCTGCGGACCCTGGACCACCCCAACGTCGTAGGCATATACGAACACTTCGAGGACGACAAGAAGTTCTACATGGTGATGGAGTACTGCAAAGGCGGGGAAATGTTCAACTCAATAGTCAAGGGAGCCAATACGAACGAAGCGATGGTGGCGAGGACTATGCGGCAGGTGTTGTCAGCGATTGCCTACATCCACGACAAGCGAATAGTCCACAGAGACATAAAGCCGGAAAACATACTATTCGAGGAACTGGGAAATGAGCAGAACCTGAAGTTGGTGGATTTCGGGGAAGCAGTGGAATTGGGGGCAAACGACCAAGTTGCAGGAGTGGTGGGGACTTCGTACTATGTGGCTCCTGAGGTGCTCTCAGGGACGTACAACCAGTTGTGTGATGTATGGAGCTGTGGAGTCATTATGTACCTTCTGCTCAGCGGCAAAGTGCCCTTCGGAGGCGCAAACGACGAGGAAATCATCGAAAAGGTCCGCATTGGTGAGTACAAAATCGACACTCCCGAGTTCGCAACCGTGTCCGCAGAAGCAATCGACCTGATCAAGCAAATGATCTGCCCTGCTTCCACCCGCATATCCGCCCAGTCCGCCCTGCAGCACTCCTGGATGAGCCGCTTCTTCCACGTTGAGCCGGACGAGGACAAAACCACCACAGTAATGGCCAATTTGACAAAGTACCAGCGAGGCTCGCTGCTGAGGGAAGCAGTCACTAACTTCGTGGCCACGCATAATGTGACTAGGCAGGAAACCAAGAAGTTGAGGGATATCTTTCTGCGGCTGAATGAAAGCGGAACAGCGGAGTTGGTGCCTAAAGAGCTGGAAAAGTACTATGAAACTGCCCAGGGAGCCAGGGCAGTGGAGACTGTCAGGAAGATTTTCGAGCAATTAGATCCGAATAACACTGGGAAAGTGGAATTTAAGGAGTTTCTATGCGCCGCTATAGAGACCAAGGAAGCACTCAGTGTCTCGAGCCTGGAGTCCGCACTGCAAGTCTTCGCCATTCAAGAAGGCGGCAGGGCCAATATAATCGAAATGAAGCGAATACTGTTTATAGAGCCCGCCCGCTTCCAGTCTGCCTGGGAAGAGATCCTCGAAGCAACATCCAAATCCGACTCTGGCGACATCGAAATGAACTCACTAGTTTCAGTGATTAGACAAAAGATTGGAAGCAATAAAGAAAGCGAATTCTAGCTTAGATCTCCTCGTAGTTGGGAAAGGCCTAGTAAAGAGTCCAGAAGAGTCGCAATGCTTGAGGCTTGCGTAGGAGTGGAGTCCTTGCAAAAGGTCCCTTTGAGGTTGGTGAGTTCGGGGAGAGACAGCCAATGGGAGGTAGTGATGTGCTTGCGCAGGCTGACAGTGTGCTGCATTATATGAGAAGTCGGGCTTTGCTGGAAGTGGAGCTTCGCAGTAAGGGCAAAGCCTAGTAGCCAGATGTATTCTGGTCCGTTATGGCTGCTGAATCCGTTAGCAAGTGTATGATCCTCTGAGTCTTCAGTGCCGGTATAGAAAGGACAATATAGGGAATCGTCAGGACTCAATGTTTTTACCCCTAATTGCCCGCCGTCTACAATATTCCCCAACAGTCCGGTATCAATCTTCCTCAATGCAACCAAGGCGTGCTCGTGGTCGAATAGATCCGGAGCCACCGCCATCGCAATGCACTGATTCGGACGGAACATATAGTCGACATTCGGATCGGAACTGCCCAACACGTCTTTATAAATGCCTTTCGTGTGTACACAGCTTTCAACCACATGAGGACTAGGGCCTGTTTCCGGTATCCAGAAATAGGGCTCAAAGCTGTTTTTGACCCTTTTCCCCCATTGCTCGTAACTCACTATCTCCCCATTCCCAAAGGTTACTTCCGCAAAAGGGAATTTCCTCTGCTCCGCTGCATTTCCTAAGAACGAGACCACGGAATAGAGCAGACCAACAATCTCAACATCAGCGCCATCTCTCGGCGTCGCAGGGATTCCCCTATTCCCTGCCTTTGCAGACGTCCCCACGCTATCCATCCACGTCCCACAATTCCACTGATTCCCGCCAGATATGAATCCAGTGACTGGGTCTGTAGTGATTTGGACATTAAAGCCTTCTGATTGCATGTGAGAGTCTAACTGAGGCCCAGCGTTACACTCACGGAAAGCTATACCCTGGGCGTGAGATTGCAAAATAGAGTGGATGATGCTTGCAAAGGTCAAGTTGCAGGGCTGAAATTGCATCTTTATGCTGCGAGATAGGAGACTTTGGCTGTTGGGCGCAGTGAGGAAATAGTCCTTAAAAGCCTGTAAAAACCACCAAGTCGTATCTCTGGAGTTGTACCTGCAACTCCGGCCTTGACCCAGTAGATTCGGGATTAGTCCATGCTGCATTGTACTAGCGTACAGCGCCAATGTATCCTCCGCCTCCTGGTACCTGCCAGTCCTCAGAAACATCCCTTTGAAGGCGATGAATGTCTGTCTTCCCCAGCAGCGTGCAAGTCCTACAGCGAAGTGCGGGAGCCCTGCAGCCACCGTTTCCTGCAGTAGGGAAGTTTCAGCGCTTTTCACACTTCCGTAAAATTGAGTGATTGCAAAGGCTAAAGCATTGATAAAAGAGTCGTCTATAGACTGCAGGGCGGAAGATTGGCGAAAAAGCTCTGTGCGGGTATAGAACTTGACCATGTGGAAAAGACCCAGTACGAACTTCACGATATGCTTCGGGATCGACCCTCTGGGAATCTGCTTAATACTGCCCAGGCCTGCCAGGCAAAAGGCAGTAAAGGCTGCAGGCAGTGCAAGAGCCTGCAGCCGCTCACAGTGGTAGTCAATCAGCCAGTTTCCAGCCCTAATGTTATTGAATATCGCATGTCCGAGCTGGTTAAACACGCCCATTCGCTTGAATTCCCCCGCCAAAGCCCCTAATCCCGCATATGCGAACTCCCCAAATCCCGGCACCTTGTATACATTCCTGCCCCCAGCAGAGCCCTCCAACTCCTCAGATGAGCACTTCCAAAGCACTGCATTCACTTGGGAAAGACTCAAAGAAGCGCAAATGTCCTTCGCAGCGGAGACACTACTGAAGGACTGGTAGGAGAAATGGAGCTGTCTAAGTGCGGAAGCTCCCAAAGTGCTCAATTGGGTCTGTAGGATACATATAAAGCCGGGGGGGAGACTGTGGAAGGAGATGATATCGACCTGTTCGGAGGGACTGTATGGGAATTACAGAGGCGAAATAGTCGCGAATTTCCCCAAGTTGCTGAAAGTCTCGAGAATTCCTCTGTATCCGTTCACTTCGTCTGGGTCTGCAGTGTATTCCCAGTCCTTTAGACTCAATTGGGCGATTAGGCCCACTTTAGTGACGACTCCAGGCAGTTTAAAGGGGTTCAGTCCTGCTGATACTGCATTTGGACGGTAGTAACTCTTTGCAATGAGGGTGTAAGACTCCATTGTGGCGGGGTTTTGCCGAATAACCACCATTGTGTCTTCACTTTCCATAGAAACGTATATTTCGCTGAAGCCTTCAAGCGCCATTTGAGTATGCAAAGCGTTTAAATAGGCCTTAGGGACCTGTATAGTTTCAAATGAGCCTGCAGGGAGGGAGGAAATTACCTGCGAAGAGACAGTCAGCACATTATTTTCATTCCCACTGAGGTCTTTTTCAACCGGACACAGGGCTGAAGTGACCCACTTCTCACCATTAAGTATATATTTATATGCGAATTTGCGGTTTTCCCAAGTAGCAGGGAATTTCAAGGTGCACTCATATCTCTCCCCGACATTTCTGCCTAGTTCTTACTGCAACTCCACTGCCTGCTGCCAGCCGTCCCAACTGCCTCTTATTTCCACCTTCCCGACCTCCTCTTCCCACACATTCCCATACTCCATTATGATAGCAATGCTTGGAGAGTCCTTCCCCAGGACAGTGGAAGCGCAGTCCTCTGACTGCTCAATTGTGAGGCGGTAGAGACGCATTTCCTTGGCTGTGGAGAGCTGGGCAGGGAGCAGTTCATCGTATCCACGGGTTGAAGCCACAGCTGAGTTGGTGAAGCAGACTATTGCGGCGTTGGGCAGGGCGTCCATAGCGGTTCTCACCTGGGCGGGAGTGGCGTTGTCGTGGGTGCAGTCGTAGAAGAGGGCGGGAGTGGCGGTAGGCACTAACAATGTAGTTGGCTGCTCATACGGCCTGACAATTAAGCTCTCCGCATGCTCCGCGCAGGGCTCAATACAGCCCACACTCCTGACCTCCCCATTTCCATAGCAATACACCAAACTGCTCAGGTCGCGGGGCGTCCTGGCAGTCATGGCCTCTCTAATGAGCAAGTTGATGCCTAGGCGGGACACATACAGGGCGTCTAGGTCCGCTGAGCCTGTGAACAGCTCTGCTATGAGGAGGAGGGTGGGGTTGGCTTTGCGGGCCTGAGTCAGTAAGTAGTCGGAAACTGCTAGGGCTGTTCCGTGGGCGTTGTCCAGGCGAAAACCCTTGAAGATGCGAGCCATTGAGACTACATACTGCTCCATTCTCTGCCAAAGCCTCGGACAGTCCTGTGGCTTACCCCCGTACCTGAGCTTCACACTGTCGCTCCAAACGACCACACAGCGGCGGAAGTAGTTCCACTGCTGCTTCTCTGCTATATCCCTGGTTACGTCCTGGTTGTGCAGAATGAAGCCGTTGCAGAGCAGAGTGGAGCCGTTTTGCAGGTGGTGGAAGTAGGACTTGACCAGAGGGTTGCCAGCGCTAATAGTGCTTTTGTGCTTTTCCAGCTTTTGGTAGCGGATGTCGCCTTCGAGGTTTTTGGTGATGTCGGCCAGGTGCTTTTCAAAGCGGTTGAGGAGCCAGGTGTTGAGTGACTTCACTGTCTCAGGCCAAGCCACGGATAAAGCCTCTGCAGAAAGGCCTGCTTCCCTAGCAGTCGCCCAGACCTTGGCACAGTCCACCTACGTAGCGCTTACAGTGACCGCGTTTCTGCCTTCGCCTTCCCTCAGTAGCGCGTACTGCTCAATGAAGGCGGGAAGGCCTTGGGTCTGCAGACATTTTGTCCACTCTGCAGAAGGCACTGCAGCAGTGAACTCGGCTGCCTGTAGGGCGCTTAGGACCTGAGTCTGATCTAGCACAAAGAACTCCTGCAGTTTCAACTTAGGCAGCAACTCCATCTTAATGACCTGCATTATGTTGCCCACATCTTCCTCACAGTCTATCACATGTCCGTGTTTATACCTCACCACTCTGTCATTCGCCAGATCTACGGAAAGCAGGGCTAAAGCCCGGTCCAGCTCATAGGCAACCCGGAGATAGGGACAGTTGTCAAGGTTGTACCCAGCTTCTGGACAGATCTCAATGAAATCCGCACTGATTGACATGTGGTTGAGGACAATGTCGACACAGCAGCCTACTCCCTGACCCTCAATATCCCGAACAGTGGCTTCCAAGGCTTCCATCTGCTCGCTAGCTGTGAAGAGTCCTGGGAACAGGGAAGAGTTGAGCTTCAACTGGTCTCCAAGACTGTAAAGACTCTGGGAAACGCCTAGTTCCTGAATAGGAGTGAAGTGGATCAGGTTATAGCCCAGGTCCTTTTGCCTCATTACGACTTCTTTCCAGCGGGTGTACGGCCCCATCGAGCGACTTAGGACCGTCTGAATTACCAGTGAGTCCAAAGGCACTTTCCGCCCTGCAATTTGCACAATCGGCTCCACGACCATAAAATCCCCGTCAGACAGTCTCAGTTCCCCGGTTTGTTTGTCTGCGTACTGCAACAGGACTCTATATGTGCCAGCACTAGGGAAGGTGACAGCGGCCAGCCAGTGGCCTAATGGACTGCGAGTGCCTGGGATTGAAGTAAGCACTGGGGAGTGGTCGTACTTGTTTAAGTCGATGAGTAGGGAAGTCGAGAAGGTGTTAAGGTCTGAGGCGGAGTCTAGTTGAAACTGCACAGTGTCTGCTGTTTGCACCCGGTAAATGAAGCTGGGCCGTTCACTATGCGGAAGTCTTCCAGTCCTTGGGTCCAAGCAACATGTGAAAGTCCCCATTTACCCCTACTCCTGCTTATTCGCTTCTATCTTCAGATCGGGCATCGAAGCCGTAGCGCTCATGCTCGCCCGCTTGCTCTCATAGTAGCCGAACTCCGAGGGCAGACGGTAGCTGCCGGGTCCAGGGACGTCCAGTGCCTTCTGGGCAGGGGAAGAGTCTCTGGGCGAGGTGGAGAAGGTGCGACACATGGAGGACTTGTAGGTTGAGACGAAGTAGTCGCCCTTGGGAGCCAGTTCGAACTTCGGCTTGTATGTGCCGGGGCCTGGGAAGGCTAGGGTCGTCTTGTTGAATGGCTTAAAGCGGATGGAGCTTTTAGGCGAGAAAGACGAGACTCCCGAGTCCTTGTACTTGGAAATGAAGTAGGAGCCTTTGGCACTGATGCCAGTCTTCGGAGCATAGGCGCCAGGCCCCGGGTTGGAGTCAGACCTGAAGGGTTGGTCATAAGAAGTGCGCTGTCTGATAGTGAACTTGGGCAAGTCAGTACCAGCGGGCTTGCGAATGCTGTAGGCGCCCGGCCCCGGCACAGCAGGGTCAGCCTTCACATTGCCTTCGATGTACCGCTTTTCACAGAGGTCGCGGGAAATGCCGAAGGTGTATTGGGCGGAGAAGGGCTTCTTGGCGCTGAAGTCGCTGGGAGAGCTGTAGGCGTTGGGTGCAGGGTTGCCTCTGCCGTGTTCCTTGGTGAAGTCGTACTTGGAGCCGAAGCCTAGCGTGGTGGTGCGCTTGCTCAGTGCTGGAGGGATGTCGTACACGAACTGCTGACAGCTGAGTGGCCGTTACACATTGCCCGCAAGCTTAGGAAAGCGCTCTCCTCGTGCAAAGGAGTAGAGGTGCTTGGCAGTGGAGGTGTTCATCGGTGAGTCGTGGATCTGGGCAGGAGTGGACACTGTTTCTGACATATTACCCAGTTGTCCAAGTGGGGAGTAACGGCTTTGAACTTAGGCTAATTAGCGAGGGATTATAAGGTGGTGATGGAAATTTAGACAAGAGAAGCATACTGAAGAATGCTAAATTTGATTAAAAAAACAACCTATCGAAACTAGAATGGCAGACTTCCAGCCTATAGCCGCACTAAGTTTTAACCTTCTAGCAGCGACATCAGCTTCTCCTCGTCCAAAACCTTCACAAAGTAGCTCAAGTAGCGCTTTTTGATGCTTTTGGCCTCAATTTCCCTGTTCTCCGTATACTCCAACACATCAGGGGCCACTCTCTCCAGCACTTCCTTAGTCACTTCGCTGACATTTATTTGCCCTGCAGCTCCCCCGCTCTCCATTTTATTGGCCACCATCACAGCGGAGCCATAAATGTCATACCGAACTACATCACTGCCTGTAATCCCCGCTATCACGTCCCCTGTATGCACTCCAATTCTCATGTTTAGTGCAATCCCTTCCCGTGCATTCACCTCTTGTATGGCTCTGATCATCTCATGAGCCATGCAGAAGACTCGCAGACAGCCCATGCTCGGGTCCACTGTGTCTGTGGAGCCGTCGAAGCCCATCACTACGTAGCAGTCGCCGATAGTGTGCACCTTGTATAGCTTCCTATTGACGCAGAGCTGGTCGAATTGGGTGAAGAGGGCGGAAAGCATGCCTACGACTTCCTCGGGCAGTTTGTCTGAGGACCAGTTGGTGAAGCCCACAATGTCAGCGAAGAGGATGGAGATGTTGCGCAGTAGGTCTGTCACCGGCAAGTCCCGCTTCAGCTTCTCATACACTCTTTTGGGCATCATTTGACCCAGCAGTTTCTCATTCTTGCCCACTTCTTGCTCCTCTAGCAGCTTGAAATAAGCGTACAGCTGGAGTTGCTGCTGGCGAGTATGAAGGGAGTATAGCGTAATTGCCAGGTGGACGACTAGTAGCGCCAAAAGCACCAAATGCTCCTTCCAATCCCCTTGAGTGGCAAGCAAAGCCAACCACAGGACCAACAGCAAAGCTGCTAGTGCGAATGCTTGCTGCAGAGAGCAGTAAAGCGACCAGCTGAACAGCAAGTAAAGCAGCATCAGTTCCATCGCTACCAACTCCACGTCATACTTCGTGTTGAAGATTAGGTCGAATACACTCAGTGTGTATGCAACCAAGCAGAATGGGAAATCCACCCAAGGGACAAATAAGGCTCTTCCCCGCTTCCAGATATGTAGGTATATGAGCGCTATGAGGACAATTGCACACCTCGCAACCACTACTTCCCAACACACTAACTCCTGCGCTTCGAACTGCATGGCGACCCGCAGCCCACAGATCACAAGCGCTGCAGCACAGGTCAGCACAGTGTTCCACTTCCGAACCAGTAAAGACTGCTTTTCTGCCGCAGCTAAGTACCCTACTTGGTAAATCTCGCCTTGGGTTATGGGAGTTTGGGGGCGCTTCATGGTGGATTTCCGCAGGTCTTCGTTAAAATCGATGTCCCTGGTTGAGTCAACTCGTGTAAAGTTAGATAGCATTTCCGAAAACTTGCTTAATGTCAAGGACTTGATCCTTTCCCCAGTGACTAAGTACGCCTGCACATTCCCCTTGCCCTTCGCAAACACAGTCTGGGACTCAAAGACCAGTCCCGCCTGCTCCACCATCATAGCCTTGGTGGCCTCGGACACTTGCACAGCGTTGACTTGCTCAAGTGTAGAGCACATGCGACTGGCAGTGTTCACAGTGTCTCCCACCAGTGAGAACTGAGGCTTGTGCAGGCCTACAACACCCGATATTACTGGTCCGCTGTTTATCCCGATTTTGACCTGCAAGCACCCTCCGGACTTTATCTTGTAATTGGAGGCTGCCTGCAGTAAATCTAAAGCGAAGTCCACTGCTCGACGGGCGTGGGATATGTCTCTCAGTTCAGATTTCAGGTCTTGGTCCACGTACCTCAGTCCTGCGCAGGCCATGTAGGTCTTGCCTACGGTTTCTACCTTCACCACGCCGTTGAGAAAGCATAAATCGTCGAATTGGTTAAAAACGTCGTCCAGTAGAGCTGTCAATTCGTTTGGTTTGTAGAGGACGCAAATACTGTCGAAGTCGTATATATCACAAAAGATGACAGTGACCATGCCCTGGTCTTCCGCAATGCACTGTCCAACCTCCCGGTCCTTCACTTTGTCTATGACGAACGGAGGCAGCAGCAGACTGATAATGTTGCGACTGCGCTCGACTTCCTGTTCAGTATTGGAACGCACTTTGAAGGCTAGTTTGCTGGTGCGGGAAAGGGTGTACCCTGCTATGCCTGCAATTAGAGAGAAGGTGATTAGCAGTGCTTCGTAGCAGAGAAGACGGAGCAGGGCTGCTTCGGTAGTGTCCTCGGATAAGGATAGAGCTGCAGTGATAGTGAAAAGCAGAATATTGAGCAGGTTGAGTGCCGACACAAGTAGAAAGTGCACATTGAGCAGCAAACACGACACCAGTGCAAACAGCACAGCAACTGCCCCGCCCACCTGTCCATACTGCAGCTCCGATACAAACTTCCCCACAATTCCCAGTGCCAGTCCACACAGCATCACTCCGCTGTAGTAACTTCTTCTCAAGCCAGTATACATCACTCCCAGCAGCACTCCGAACCCCACACATATCAGTGCCCGAACCACATGGTAACCCACTGCACTGCCAATCCCTGCCTCCACTCCAGTCCACACTACTGAGCCAACCAGCAACAGTCCCAGCACTCCCCGGAATAGACCCAGCTTTTCTTTTAGGAATAGACTTTGGTACTGGGACTCAGTGTGCTTGGATGCGAATTGGAGAGAGATTCGACTCAGTTGGAAAGGACTCTTTTCCTGCTTTTGAGCGGGCTGAAAGAAGCCTGAGTAGGCCTTGTTGAGGTGGAAGCGGAATTGGCTTAGGCGAGGGAAGGGCTGCAAGTAGCGGTGGAGGTCGACGCTGAATTTGCCTCTGTTGTAGAGGTCTATGAAAGTGGGTTTGAACAGCTTTTGGTAGGTGGAAAGGGCGTAAATGAAGGCAAAGGCAGCCAGTGGCGCTAGGAAAAGACTTCCGACCTCAGCTGCAGACGCAAACAGCGCTCTAAGCGTGTCATATAGGTCCGATTCCGTCATAGCGGAAGCGACTCCTACATACAAAAAGGCCAGTCCGACGCTAATCCCCACAGCCGCTAGCAAAGGTAGTGAATAACTATCGCTTTTCACCAGTACATTCACATTCGCGGTAACAACCAGCACTAGTCCGAACAGAACTCCCGCACTTGCTGCAGTCTCCGTGCCGCCCTGGCTGTAGACGGGAGTGAGGGCCGGGAACAGGAGTCCTATGAGCATGAGACTATGCAGAACAGCGCCCACACAGCTCTTTACTAATAACTTCGTACTGAGGTGCTGTGAAAACAGGTCTTGTTGGTACAGGGACGGGAGCTCCTGCATCGTGTTCCACTCCACATTAGTATCCAACACGCCAATTGCAATGACCGCCAAGGAGGTAAAGAGCACGTGGTAGCAGGCGATGAATCCCGGATTTAGCAGTGGGGAGCCACTGTATTGGCTCAGCACAGAGTACCACATCAGAACCACTGTCAACAGCACGTTTTTGTACATGAAGCAGAGGATGGTCTTGGCAACTCGCAGGTAGTTCCTTTGCCCGTGCTTGAGTATGAGCAGCTTCAAGTCTCCCATTGCGCTCACGACCAAATCACTGCTGTTTTGAGCCAGACGACTTTTGTGGTATAGCGCAAAACCCACATCCGCAGACTGCATCATACCCATGTCACTGGCAGCAGAAGCCAGCACCGCTGTGACCGGGTGGAAGCTGAAGCTGTTGCGCACAAACTGCACGACTCGCTGCTTGGCCGCAGGCGGCATGCTGTGGAAGGACACTGAGGTGGCGCAGAACAGCAAGAAGGTGAGTAGTTTAGTGCACTCCTGGTTTTCCAGCGCTAGTTGGAAGGAGACATAGTCGATAGAGACACTGTAGTTGAGGTGGTGAGGCAAGAAACTCAGGTCGTCCAGTAATTCCAGTTGGGAAGAGGTGCGTTGTTGTCTGGTTCCGATGCGCTTCATCCCTGTACCGTGGGTAAACTCTGATATGGAGTAGTTCAACTGAGACGTCAGTCGATCCCTGCCCTGGATGTACACAGTCACGCAGTGGACGAGTTCCTGCTGCAGGCTTTCCTCCGTGGTATAGGCCTTCAAATGCAGAATGGTCTGTTCAGCCTGAGTGAGTCCAGAGGAGTAGGCAGCTGCAAGGCTAGTTGTCTCCGACCCGCAGCTCACCAGCCAAGTGCAGATCCCCGCCTCTCCAAAGGCCCGCAGACACTCAGTCACCTCAGGACTCGGAGGCTGCGAAAACCCCACCAGGCCCAGATACTCCACCGACTCCTCCTCCTCCAGCAGGTCGAACTGCTTGTTTAGCTTTTCCTCGATGTTGGTGACTGCTAGACGCACTGTTTCGACCTTGTGGCGGAAGGAGGAAAGCTTGCTTTCGGACAAAGGGGCGAAACCCAGGACAGTGGGCGTGATTCCGCGAGTGCCCATAGCGATAACACTGGTTTCCAAGCGTTTGTACTGAATCGAAGTGACATCCAGGACGTTCCCCATCACCGAAAACGCCCCTTTGATGAAGAGATACCCACAGTTTTCACTACGCTTCCACACCACCACTCTACTGCGCTTCGTAGCAGGCGTGCTGTTCCACACCGCCACCACTTCATACGCCGCCTTCCTGCCGAACAGGTTCAACTCAATGAATTCAGGGGTGCACTGCTCCACTATGCACCCGAGTTCTGCGAGGGTTTCCAGCACTACTTGGTCTTCTTTGCAGAGAGCGCTGCCTTCGCTGTCGGTGCACAGGGCTAAACATGCGAAAAACTGGTCTAGCTTGGAGTCGCCGGCAAAGCCAAGTCTTTTCAGCTTTTCGAAGCCCTTTATGTCTGCGTCCAGCAGCACACTGCGGCCATCCTCAGAGGGCATATTATGAACATCCGTAGTGGAAGCCATCAGTTCCTCCGACCTCAAAAACTCCCTACTCAGGTTTTTGCCCTGACCTGCCTCAGACGTTCGAGTGCGAATATACTCACTTTCCCCCACCACAATGAGGTCTATCGCCGGGGTATCGATGCACAGAGTTGCTGAGTCTAGGAACAGGTACTCCACCTGGCCTAGACTTTCCGTGATATCGGGGGTGTTGAAGTCCACATTTAGGTCTGGGTCTTGGGACATGAGGAAAGTTTGGAGCAGACGGATGAGGTCGAGGGAGACAAACAGAGAAATCGGCACTAGGTTGCTGAACTGCAGGAAAAGCGCTAAAAAGGCCCTCCAAAAGCCTTCGTTTTCCCGCTCGAACAGACTTCTTATGGCAAATGTGAATGCCATCATCACAGCGACGCCCATAAAGTAGCACATCTTGCTGTCGATCCATCTCTCCACTCGACTTTTCTTCCTCTCAACCTTCCTACCACTGAGCAGCAGCTTGGTTTCCGCGCCCGTGTACACCACAAGGCCAATGACCCAGGGCGTAGCCTTGAGAATGGAACTGCGGAGGAGAAAACTGTCCACACTGATAGGCACGGCTTTGGGCGACCTGGCCATTTTGATGGTGGCTTCTAGGGTGTCGAGGGAAGGCTTGGGCTCGCCTAGCTTGAGAGTGCCGCGCAGTTTGTTGATTTGAAGAGAAGCGCGTTCCAGCGCTTGGGAACTGAGGACCTGCGAAGTCTCCTTGATTGGCTTCTTTAGTTGGGGGCTAGACTCCCCTATGCTGATTGAGTTGTCAACGTGGCACGCTTTGTCAGCCCTGCCCGAACTCAGCACCAACATGTCTGCAGGAGTCTTCATGCCTTCCTTCAACAGCACGTAGTTCCCCACGACCAAGTCTTCGCAGGCCACGTCTCTGTAGTGCTGTCCGTCCCACACTTGGTACAGTCGTCCATTACTGTGCGCATCACGTTTGTGTCGCCAATAGTCCCAATACAGGTCTTTCGTCAATCTAATGACGAGTAGAAGCACAAGCGGAGCCAACGTGACCCAACGTCCATCCGCGTCTCTTTCAATTTGGATGACTTGCAGCACAGCCACAAGTAAGAACCACAGGTGAGCAGTGCAGTGGAACTGCTGGAAGAGACACACCGGAAGGCAAGTCTCCCAGTCGTAATGGTGAGAGCTGACGCGGTTCGAGGCGTAGTGCGATTCTCCCCCTCTGCGCAAGTCTATCAGCCGCCTTAAGCCATTCGTGTCTGCAGTTGACATATTTTGCCCTGATCACTACCAGACTTCCGCTTTGAAGTTCATTTGAAATTCGTCTAAAGGGAAACTCGCTGGGACTGAGGCGGTAATATTTGGGAAGGGATAATGGCGACTTCGGATCCAGGGTATGAAACCCTCCAAAAACACAACTACTCCTCAGGGGCGAAACATAGAAAAGTCCTGCAGTGCATTAACATTTGGGATAAGGGAAACTGTGAATTGGCACTTTTTAAACATTCACTGCCTTTTGCGATCCAGCTAGAGACAAATCTCGAAAAGGACAAGAAAGCTGACGACTGTGCATCCTCAACTTTAAACGAAATCTGTTAATTCGCCTCTGAATCTCGGAAGAATGAGCTAATGAAGGAGCAATAGTTAGTTTTTCTTTATACTTGCTAATAGTGGACTATTGACGCTTGAGTGTGCTGCAGGCTGCAGGGAGTGGCTGCGATGGAGAAAGCGAGCCAGAATCAAAAGAAACTGCACAATAGCGTGTTTACGTCGAAGGAAAAGGCTAACGAAATCGCACGAATCAGCCGATCGCTGTCTAGCAGAGAAAATCACTCTGTGGGATTTGAGCAAAACAGGCAATTCGCCAAAAAAATCGCCCTTTAAAATGCCAAAATGAATGCAAATTTGTGAAATATTGGACAAATATCAGCTGTTTCCCACTTCAAGCTCAAGGCCCTGCAGACTCTGAGAACATTGAGGTACAGTCCCCTCCTAGACAGGATTAAGACATATCATGAGGACTTAGCTCATCTGAAGCTCGGAATGAGGATTTGCGTCGTTGGTAGAGAATGCTAGTGCTGAGTTGCAGCGCAGGGACGAATTTGAGCTTCTCTCTAGCAAGGATGCGACTGCGGGTCGCAGGGTCCGCCACTTCCGACTCAGTGACGTGGGTGGGAAGGACAGTGCGGCTGTTGTTTTGGAGTGAACAGCAGGACCCCATTAGCTATTAGCGCTTCAGGGAAATGGAAGTTCTGCAGAACCTTTGGGTCAATTTCAGCCTTATGCGCGTTTTCTCGCTTCAGGAAGCTTCAAAATTGAGGGAAATCTCGCTTTAGCACAATCCTTTCAGAAGCCACCTTTACATGCTCAGCCGGGTTTATGGACTAAGTGCCTGGGTCTTAAAGACTTTTGAAGCTCCACTCTTCCTGACTAATTGCTCACAGCTACCAACAAGCTGCATTCTCTGGGCAACTGAGGGGTAAAGCGCTCCGAAGAGAGCCGATTTTAAGTCTTCTTCGGGCTACAGAACTAGCAACTTGGGTTTACTAAAACTTCAAATGGGTCAAATACGTCCAAACTCTCCTGCAAGCCCTCAGCTCCATCCGTCTCATCCGTGTCCATACCGTCCTCCAGTCCGCAGTCCCTCCAACAGAACTCCCGCAGCGCCCTCCACCTGGCCTCACACTGCAGCGCATCTCCGTGCTGGCCGTTTGGACAGCACGTCTTTTCCCACACTCCGCTGAGCTTCTCCAAGTCCCAGCTCTCGAACAACAAGTCCAGCACCAGCCCTAGGAGACAGCGCATTCCTGCGATGTTGCGGAACTCCTCCCACTTCTGTGTATTCCAGGAGCGGTCTTTGGAGCGGTACTTGGCTGGACGGCGGGTTTCCAGGCGCAGACAAGTCTTTGGGAAGGTGAAGGAGTCGATGTCTTGATGGGTGTTGGCGAGGACGTATCGCACCTTCGTCAGTACTTTTTCGTTTTCGTATTGGTGCGGCTGTAAACGGCCATGCTTGAATACGCACTTCGACTGCTCTTCGGCCGCCAGCTTCAGTGTCTGGACTGCCCGGGCTAGGGACTGACGCAGGTTCTCCTTCTTGAACGGCTTTCTCTTATCTCCGGCCCAAAAGGAAGCCAACTCCAGCGGAAAGTTGTTATACGAGCGCTTTTTGTGTGTCAAGGGCTTCACAGGCCTTGGTCCGCCTGCAGAACTGCCCAGCACAGCACTGGTCTTCTTGCACATTGCTTGTTGATGTATATTAGGGTATACGGTCGCGATTGATACTTGGACTTGTATAAGATTTGTCACAAAAAATGGAAGCAATGGGAGAGGGGAAAGGCGGCTTTAGGCCTGGCTTAGTGCTCTGTGGTAGTGGAACTGAGTACAGGTAGACTTTAAACTAGCCAAAGGAGAAGTTGGTCTGGAGGGCTTATAGGGATTGAGGCCTTTCGGCCTATGATTCCTGCTCGAACCAACAAGTCAGGAAATTGGTGCAACTAGACATAACTACTGAGAGCTAGTTAGTGCCCTGCACAGGCCTGTAGCTGCTTAAATTACGGCTTTGGGAGTGTTGTTTCGAGCGGGTAGCGATATAGGTAGAAAAGGCACATGCAGACTGACTCGAAATACCTGGCTTATCACACAGAACATCCATACAGTGGACTTCTCTAGTGCAATTTGGCCTAATTACCTGCCCACTACTTCCCTTTATACCTACTCGACGCTATAGACTCGCCCACACTCGCCAGCACCCTAGTTTTCTTCCCACTCAGTGCAGCTGCACTCTGCGAATTGGTTAATTTGAGCAGCGGCTTCCCGTCCCTCCCCAGCGGCTGTTTGAGCGCCATCAACTGCACATGTTTCTGCTGCTGTTCGTAAAACGAGCTTTTGCCGTTCCTGGGACTGGTGATTATGGGCGGCTCAGAGAGAGCGGGCTTGATAGAGGACCGCTGACTGGCCTCAGCAGACACTATCCAAAGCGCCTTCGTGCCCGCTAGCTCATGGAACTGATTTGCACTTTGCATCGTCGGCGACTCAGACTCGTCCTCCGCAGTGGCCCAGAAGTCCTCCCCTACAGGCTTGCGGACCGTTAGACCGAAAGACACCCTGGAAGAGGCTTCCGACCCTTGCAACGGACTCCTGTCCCTGCCTTATAAGTACCTGTTCAGTCGCAATGCCTCGATTTCTCGTTCCTTCTGCAGCACTTCTTCCTTTAGTTGCTCTATTTGGCGCTGTTGCTCCGCGACCAGGTCTCGAGGCTTGGGCAGTGGCAGGAAAGTGACTAGGTCGTGGAGCACAAGGGAGCAAATGACGGCTGAGGAGGCGTCTCGCGGCTTCAAACTGATAGCGGATAGGGCTAGCTCTCTAAGGTTCCTTGATATGCACTTCTGAGGCATTTCGGCGAGAGGGAAAGTTAGGTGTGAGTCTGCGTGAATCAATCTTTTCCCTTCCAATACGAGGAAGAAGGGGAAAATACCGATTTTCTGCCCCAAGAACTTCGAATTGGATGTAAAATCCGGTCCCAGCCAGGCCACAGTGCATTCCGGGCCTATCTCCTTCGCCCAGACTCCAAACGCATAGGGATTCGCGCCTGAATACACATGCACAACCTCCAATTTCCCTCGAATCGTCTCATTCTCTTCCTGAAACTGCAGGTGCAGAGTGCGTACAGCCTCAAAGCAGTCCTGTGTAACGAAGTGCAGCAGGGTGTAGGCAGCTGTAGGGGCTGTGGGGCGGGAGTGCAGGACTGGGACTTGGTAGAGTGTGGGGAAGTGCTCAGTACTGGACATAGTGTTGGGAAATGAGCGTGCGGCAGTTAGATATGCTATAGAGAGTATCAAAACCCTGCTCGAAAGTGCTACATATCTCCGATTTCCCCAATTAAACCTGCTCAAACGCCCTTACTTTCAATTTGCTATTGGCTGTTTTCTGTAAGAACACAACTAATACTAGATTTAAGCACCTGGATTTAAATCAGCCCAGTTTCTTACTCGTAAATGCGTCTATACTCAAACTCGCGCCTCGTTTCCGCGGCTTTTTAGCTGTAGCCGTCTTCCTCCCGCAATCCTGCATATGAATGGAAAGCAAATAATCAGTAGTGGTGAGGCAGCGACTGCACAGGGGACACTGAAGACGCTGTATCTTTATCCCGTTTGGCCTGATATTCGGCTGACTTGTGGATAAAGGAGCGATTGGAGTGTCGGAATGGGGCTCTGTCGCAGGTTGTGGAGCTTCGGCAAGGTCAGTATTTGAAGGTGTTGGACGTAGTCTTGTCCTGCCCATAGGGATAGCGGGCTTATCCGTCTCTACAGGCTGCAGGTACTTATCTATGAGGCGTTGCTCCTTGCTTACCCCAAAGCAAAGACTGCTGACCCGCACTCCCAGCAGTCTAAGCGGCTCTAGCGGATAGAAGTCCCTAAGCAGCTTCACAGCCGCCTGAAACAAGTCCTCCTCCCTGCTCATTGCCTCCCTCAGTGTACTCCCTCTGCATAGTGCTTACTTTGACTTGCTTTCGAACTTGGCGGTTTTATAGAAAACCGTCACTGTCTTGAAGGCTGCGCCCTTGCTTTGGAGTTCCTCCGCCACTTCTTTGCAGAACTTCCCAAGTCGACTTTCCAACTCTTGGATATCTTCAGTGGCTCGGAAAGTCTTCGATACGCTGATGCTTTTTTGGTCTTCGACCTCGGTGGGATGCTGAGTGGAGCTGATGCCCAGTGCTGAGGCGAGGAAGAAGTCGAAGGAATTGGGAGAAAACACTGCGAAGAGCTTGAGACGCTCTGAGAGGATTTCGGCGCAGGTCGAGATACCGAGTTCGTTTAGGATCTTTTCCGACACTTTCCCAATCCCTGGAATTTTCCTCACATTTTGCCCCGCAATGAACGCCACAATTTGGTCCCTATCCGGCGGCAGGTAGAACTGTCCATCCGGCTTATTGATATCAGTCCCAATCTTCGCTAGCATCTTATTCGAGCCAATTCCCGCACTGGCAGTTAACTGCGTTTTCTCAAATATCCGCCTGCGGATTTCCCTCGCCAGTTCCTGCCTCCCCTCGTCGTTATCCATGCCTCTGGCTGTGAGACAGGGAGTGACCCATAAGTGGGCTTCGTCTAGTCCCATCGACTCGAACTCAGGGTCGTAATCCTTCAAAATGTCCCTCACTTGCCCTGCGATTTCCTTATATTTGTCGAAATGCAGGCCTACAAAGACCAACTCCGGGCATAGTTTCTTCGCAATAAAGCCCGGCATAGCCGACCGAACTCCAAACTTCCTAGCCACGTAATTAGCCGTGCATACCATATTCATCCCTCCGACCGCCACAGGCAGTTCCCTCAGTTCCGGCTGGTCCCTGATCTCCACAGCTGCATAGAACATGTCCATGTCCACATGAATCCACGTCTCTGAGAGTACTCGTTTCCCCTCGATTTCCGCGGTTTTCGCCTCTACTTCTTCGCGGAAGCGGCGGATGTGCGACTCGCCTTGGGCGAAGAATTGGTCGATTTCGACCTGCATGGAGGCGATTTTCTCTTGAATCTGGGAGTCGCGGGTGATTTGCTGTTTGTAGAAGTCGGAGTCTTTCGTGGCTTCGTGGATCACTCGGTTCACTTCGGCTTTGTCCACTCCCTGCATTCCCGCTTTTTCCCCTGTAAAGTTGTAGAGGTGCTCTTCCTTCCTTTCCTCCGACATTTCTATGCTAATAAAGGGTCTATTTGTGCTTGATGAGCTTCACATTGGAGTAGGCGATATAGAGCAGTGGCAGCACCACTCCCACTAGCATAACCACTGCACCCATCAAATACCGACCCGCTTCCAAGTCCTACATGCATCTTACCATATTGATTGCAGGCAACCACTTCCCCTACATCCCAGACTTATAATATGAAGGCAGTGCTGGGACTGAACATACTGGTGCTGGCACTGGGCGGCTTGCTCGTACCGAAGACCTCCATCCCTGTACGTCTCAGCTACAACAACAGCAAGGCCACTAGCGCCTTCACCTTCAAGTTCCAACTGGAAACGGCCGTGCCTGCTACCGGTCAGCTGCTCATTTACTTCCCTGCGGACTTCTCTACCACCCTGGGAGTCACTACCTGCAAAGTAGTGGATGACAAGAATGCACTGTACAGCTGCTCAGTTGCTAGTAGAGTCGTCACTGTGGCGGTGGGGTATTTGTCCAATTCGCCTGTGGACAACACCTACAGTTTCTCGGTCGTTGGAGTCACGAATCCGTCGAATCAAGGAGTTACGGGGCATTTCCGGCTGGAGACGTATAGTGGAATCAACTTGCTGGACTACTGCGATATGTTTGGGCAAGTGGGGATTGACGCGGTGTCTTCCAGCCTTTCAAGTCCCGTCTTTTCCTGCATGTCAGGGTGCTTAACCGGACAGGTCGGACTGTATCAAGTGGGGTTCAAAACACCCGCAGACCTGCCGCCTTTCTCTCGCATTTATTTCTACTTCCCTTCTACCCTCGGCCTGCAAAGCCCTCCGCCCTGCGTGTCCACCACCCAGTCCTATCTCACCTGCTCCAAGGACCAGAACAATGTCGTCACTTTGGATGGTCTTTACTACCTCATTCCTGCGAATACCATCATTTCGGTCACTTTCTCGAATATTCAAAACCCGTCCTATGCCGGAAGTGTGGGTTCATTCCTTTTCGAAGTGTTCCAGCCTTTGGTCAATTCTTTAATCGGCTCGCAGACAATTGCTTCAGGTCCGGTCATTTCTGCGAATGTTATAGCAGGAGTAGGGGTCTGTCCTAGCTTCGGGAGCAGCGGTTGTCCTGCAACGGATCCCTACGTGGCTCTTACCAACCGAATGGAGTTCCGGCTAGCTGCCTCGACGACCAACACTGTGCCAGTAGGCGGCGCTATCTATATAACCTTCCCAGCCTCATTCGGAACGATGGAAACTGGCACCTGCCTCGTGACCTCCGGCCTTGAAAATGCAGGCTCCACTGTGGCTACGCAAGTAACGTGCACTGTTAACGACACTTCGAAGTCGCTGTTGATCACAGGATTCGCTCGATTCGTGACAGGGACTTTCCAGTTGAAAGTCAGAGCTACGACCCCCAGTACACCAGGAACGACTGCTTCTTTCACAGTGTCGACCTACGTGGATACGGCCCGCACTCAGCTAATCGACCAGAACAATGACGCGACTACTGTGGTAATTGGATCTTATACGAAAACTAATATTTGGAATATCAGCTGGCTGCAAGGAGGTGTGGTGCAAACTACTCTGCAAGCAGGGCAAAGCTACGCTCCGAATTTGGTCTTTCGGCCAAATATAGACTTTCCTAATCCCGCAACAGCCTTCATTGAAATGAGGTTTACTACTGGATTTAAAGTGGCGCTGGCCACTGCTTTGAAGCTCCAGCCCAATCAATACGCAGCAGAAGTCGATTTGAATCCAGTCGTAGTGAATGCCGATAACTGGCTGAAAGTTACTCTCAAGGCCTTCACACCCTCAGTTCCACTTCCTCAACTTCAGGACACTACCCTCTACTTCCAAACTGCTGTGACCAATGTGGTCACAATGCCTTCCACTCCCGGCCTCTATGCCATTGAAATGGTCCTCAATGGTGCTGATGTGGAGGCCTACTTGCACTGGGTCAATATCATCCCTGCGACTATGACACTTACAGTGTCGGCTTTGAATATCGACGTGAGCACGCAAACACTCTATAAGGTGACTTGCACACCTGTGCAGGCTGTGCCTTTATCAGTAATTCCCGTCAGTACCGCCACTGCTTGGGGACTGATAGTCATTCAATTCCCGACGCAGGACAGCTTGCTGAATGTGCTTTGGCCTGTGGATCTTGGCACTGGACTCACCTCAGGCAGTGCTATTCCCTGCAGAGAGCTAACTGGCATAGCGGCAGCTAGCGGTAGTACTATAACCTGCACTTTATACCAAGCCTCAAGCGTCAGTACTTCCACATATGCAACCATCCAAATCACCAACTTTAACGCTTTAACCGCAGGAACTCCCATCAGTTTCACACTTGCTAATGTCGCCAATACGCAGGCGAGCACTACGGCCTCTGTCATCGTCACTACTTATTCAGTAATTCAGTCCTATCAACAAGCACTGAACATGCAGACAGTCCTAGTGTCGACAATGGACGGAACGACTGCGACTTTTTATGACGACGGGATGCCTTCTCTGCCTGTGGTTAATGGGAGAAGTCCTACATCGATGGGAGGCGATGGGTTGAATTCGGTCACTTTTATGCCCAATACACTCAATTTAGCTACTGACATGTCCTTTATTCTGTGGGTGGAAAACTTGCTTTCAGCGGGGTCTACGAGTGTTTTGACTACCGGTCT